>Ga0209714_1001488_pt1 | contig 12673 bp, 9 predicted proteins | sample COGITO_mtgs_1104_5_FD_185517 | JGI IMG/M metagenome (GOLD analysis project Ga0209714, IMG submission 185517) | Pelagic marine microbial communities from North Sea - COGITO_mtgs_110414 (SPAdes) (version 2) | ecosystem: Environmental > Aquatic > Marine > Epipelagic ...
AAGCCTTCTTTTAAAGCGCGTAAAGAGAGACCGGATGATAGGAGTACAAAGTTTGTCTTATCTGAGAGAAAAGACACCACGGGTGTAAAAACTGACGAACTTTTCCATTAAAAACACACTTCATCAGAAGCGTACCTTTCACGGGAGGAGGAGGACGCGCGCGACGACGACGAGTGTACGAGTCTCTCGGTCTACTCGTCGCACTACGTTTGCTATCGCTACTGTATACCTTTATAGAAGCGGAGCAAAGTTTCGTAGCATTGATACTACTGCGAATATGACGTCGTTACAGTTCAAACGCCTCATGGGTTCCATCGTGACGAAAGTCTCCGGAAGGACACCACCGCCTCTCGTGAAACCGCCGTCGAAATCACAAACCAGAATCGGCGTCGTCCACTCGACGAAGATGGAACGAACCGTCTCCGTGATCGTGGAGAGATTGGTGAAACACCCGAAATGGAAGAAATACGTCAGAAAGAGGAAGAAGTATAAGATGCACCACGAGGCGAACTATTCCGGGAACGAGAGGAATTGGTTGAAACCCGGGGACGTGGTGAAAATGGTCAGCACGAAACCGAAAGCGAAGACGGTGTTTTGGGAGTTATACGCCAGCGCCGGTGGGTTGCTGAGAGCAGGGAGAGAGAGGAAGTTAGAGGACATCGAGAGGAAGATAGCAGAGAAGGTGAAGTCAGGGGAGATTATTACGGAGGACGAGAAGAGTTTCGCGCTCTCGCGATCGAAGATGAAGTCGGGGAGAGGGTTCGCCGCCGGCGGCGGAGAGGTGGAGGAGTGAGAATGTGTGTTATTGCTTGTTTGTTCTTCAAGCAAATACCGCCGCGTCTCGTCTTTATGTAGTCGAGGAGTAGAGAGAGAGATTAGTTCTTTCACGTTAACAATAGCACAGTTAGTAGTTTCAATCGTACGTAAATGCTGCACATGTCAATAATGCGACACATACTTTTCGTTGTTGTTGTTGTTATTACATCTTTTCTTTATATGTGTGAGTATTTACACTCTCTACAATTGTAATCATCGCGCGGAGAACGAGGACACCCAAGAAGAGTAGTACCCCACCACGTCGGCTCTTTCGCTCATGGAAATCGGTACTAACGCGACAATTAAAGCGTTCTCTTCGTCCCACTCTTCGCGTTCGACGACGCCAACTTTACGGAATTCTCCAATGAGTTTACCGCTCTCGCTGAAAGGAACGCGCAGTTCGACTCTTCGTAACGTTTTCTCTGCCAAGACGGATTCTAAGCCTTTGCGCAATTCGTCCAAGCCTTCGCCGGTTCGAGCGGAGACGATGAAGACTTTGTTACTTTTATTCTTCGAGTTGATTCTCTTCGCGGCTTCTTCGACATCTTGACGTTGATATTCGGATAAGTTGTCGAGTTTGTTCCAAACGGAAATCTGGGTTGGCATTTCAAACACAGAAGATCCATCTTTCTCGTTTCGTTCGCGAAGCAAAACCTCCAAGGTTTCATCCACCGCCGCCATTTGCGCCGTGGCTAACTCTGAGGAAATATCGATGACGTGCAAGACTAAATTCGCCTCTGCGACTTCCTCTAACGTTGCTCGAAACGCAGCCACGAGTTGTGTCGGTAGCTTTTGAATAAATCCAACCGTATCGACGACTCGACAGTTCCCTCCAGACGGCAAGTTCAATCGACGCGTGAGCGGGTCGAGCGTGTGAAAGAGTTCATCTTGAACCCGCGCGTGGTCGTCACCGCATAACGCATTCATCAAGCTTGACTTTCCAGCGTTGGTATAACCAGCTAAAGCAATGGTTGGTGCGATCGGCGCTCCGTTCTTATCTCTGTTTTGGTCTCTCCTCTGGTCGCGAGAGGTTTTCACCGAGCGCAATTTTTTTCTCAACTGCGAGATTTTGTCCTTTAACAAACGCTTATCGATTTCAATTTGCTTCTCGCCCATACCTTTTACGTTACCACTCCCGGATTGACGCTCCAAATGCGTCCATAACTTGGTAATTCTCGGTAACTGGTACTCCAATTGGCCGATTTCTACTTGCATGGCGCCTTCCGCCGTTCTCGCGCGTTGAGAGAAGATATCCAAAATCAAAGCCGTTCGATCGCACACGCGAAGCTTATCGCCCAAGGCTTTCTCTATGTTTACGCCTTGCTTCGGGGTTAACTCGTCGTCAAAAACGACTAAATCTGCAAACTGTTTGCGTTTAAACGCAAAGATTTCGTCGTCGTCGTCGTCGTCGCCGCCGCCATAATCATCATCGTCGCCGTAGTCCTTGTAATACATTTCAAACGAACTCCCGGAGCTGTCGTCTTCCTCCTCCTCCTCCTCCTCCCATTCCTCGTCTTCGTCCTCGCTTTCGTCCCAATCAAAACTCCCACCTTCGTCCTCGTTATTATCACCGTATTCTTCTTTCTCATTCAACTTCATCTTCTTCCCTTCAGCGACGACATTCGGACTCTCCACGCCGCAAACCTCTCGTAACTCGCTAATTTTCCCTCTTCCTAAAAACGTTCTCGCGTTTGGCGTTCGTAAATTCTGCGTCACCCTCCCCACCACAACCAACCCAGCCGCATCGCACAACCTCTCCAACTCGCTCAAAGAATCGTCCACGGAGAATGTCGCGTCTGCGTTCTTCTTCTCGTTCTTCTTAAACTCGGGGCGCCCTTTCTTCCCGACGCCAACGACCACGCAGCGCAGCGGTTGCATCCGCGTCTCCCAGTAATCCTTCGAGTCGTCGTCGTCGTCGTTGCGCGAACCATCGCGACCACCTAAATCGTATCTGCGAGAGGTAGAGCGAGACGCTAACGGAGACACCATCGACGATTTTTGCGTCCCTCCTCCGTATTCTCTCTCGATGATTTCCTCCCACGTTAAATTTTCGTACTCGTCTTTCGCCTCTTCTTTCACCTCCTCAACCGCTTCCGTTAGTGTTGTTGTTGTTGTTGTTGTTGTTCTTCCTCGAGTAGTGCTCCTCTTCGTTTTCGTCGCATCATCACCACCGATGCTACCGCTCTCTTCTCCTCGATCTTCTTTTTTATCGTTCACATCTTCTTTCGTCCACTCGTCCTCGTCCTCTAAAAACACGTCCACGTCGTTTACGTCGCAGTTCTTCTTCGTCGCCGACGACACCACTTTTGCGCCGAGCACACGCCCCACTTTGGCGCGTTTCGGTGGTCCTTTTTGCCCTTTTCGTCGTCTGAAATCATCGTTCAACGAATAACGATGATACCTCTTCGTCGTCGTCGTGACCGTCGTCGTCGATGCCATCTCGCCGCAGGAGAGCAGCCGCGCGAGACGACGCGAACGAAGAAGAAGATGTTGATGACGACGAATTAAGTGTGGAGTGTTGGAAACGAAATTCGCCGCCACGTGTCTTTTCTCCATTTTAAGAGCTCGCGCTCTTCTTAAGACGCGGTGGTGCATTACGACGACGAAAACGACCCGAGATGACGACGACGACGACGACGACGACGAAAACGACGACGACGAGAGCGCTCTCTTTTTCTCTCCTCTTCTTCTTTTTTTTGGGAAGTTTGCGCTTCGAGGAGGCGAACGCGTACTCGCACTCGACGACATCATCGGATGCGTCTTCAACGGACCCGGAGTATTACTGCGTCGGCGTCTGCGAAAACTCCGTGGCGGATGCAGCCTGCGGCGGAGACGCGGCGAATCAACGCACCACGGAGTGCAACGCGTACGACAGCACGAGCGCGGACAAGATAACGTTGAGCCAAGTCGACGGGAGCGCATTGACTGATGTGAAAGGGTTCGTTGGGTGCAAGGAAACGTCCTGCGCGAGTTATTGCGCGATGTCCGGGGTCACTTCGGAAATTCCGTTCAAGTTAATGAATCTCGATGGAAGGAACGTCATCTGCGTGGTCAGTGGGAAAACGATGTTCATGACCGAATCTCAAGCGGTGATGCACGCGTACTCGAAAGGGTGCACGGGAGCGCACGCGATGGACGATCCCGCGATGTACATGGCCGGGGCGACGCACACGGCGTGCGATCACAGCGATGCTACGACGACGACGAGTGGTGCTGCGTATTCTTCGACGATGATGTCGCAAAATGCGTTGGCGGTTTCTTCGGCGTGCGTCGCCTCGCTCCTCGCGCTGCTCCTGCTGGCGTGTTGAGACCGCGAGAGCGAAAAGGCGAGCGAGCGAAAACAGCGCCAATGTTGCAATCAACTCTCTATATCACAGTCGTTTCTTTCAGAAAGTTCCATCTCCCACCCTTTACCACCCGTATACGCGCTTCTTCCGTTGTTTCTCAAAGAGTCTTTTGAGAGGATTTTTGCTTCTTTTCCTTTGCTTCTTTTCCCGCATCCGCGTCACACCATTTCCACGCGGCCGACGGCCCTTAAAACGACGCGTTTGTGTATACACACACATCACACATTTTCACCGATGATGATGAGGAATCTTTTCCTTTTCTTTTCGGCGATGATGATGATGACTTTAATGGTCGTCGTCGAAGCCTCTTGGTTCCGCAAAAGCAACACCTTTAACGGCGGGGGAAAATCCAATTCCGAAACGCCTTCTTCGTCCTCGTCGTCGGTATCATCCTCGTCACCAAAATCTCACCCACTGAAAGACGAAACAGAGCTTCAGTTCTCTCACGTAAACGCGACGAAGTTACTCTTGGAAGAGTTATCGTGCGATGCCTGCGTCGCCGCGAACGTGCAGATCTTTCAGCAGATACGGAACCGAGCGGAATTGTACGAGAGAGCTATTTCCGGTGCGGATTCGATCGACGCGACGACGTTGACGTGGACGACGCAAAAGAAGCTCGAGACGTCGAAGAAATGGTTACAACCGGACGTGGCGTGCGGGACGAGATTTCGGAACCGGAATTTGTACAGTTTGAAACCGGTTTTCGAAGGAAGAGATAACTTGTACATGGCTGGACCTGGGTTTGATCACATGAGGAAAAATCCGAGAAATACCATGTTTCGGCGAGAAGTGGAATCCATTTTGACACAGACGTGCGCGAAGAGTTTACGAGAACACGACGCGATTGACGTGTATAAGAAAGCGATCGACGAAGTCGCCTCGCAATCACCAGGAGGAAGATCCGGAGTGACATACAACGGCGTTTTGATATCGTTCGTGACGCGAATGTGTTTGTTCCCCGGGCCGAACAATTTAGACGACGTCGTGAACGCCTCGAGGGAGGAGAAAAAGCAAGCGAAAGAGTTGCTGAAGAGACAGACGCAGTATTGTAAAGGCGAGAGAAGAGAGGAGCGGGCGCAAAATTATCACGACGAAAGTCAGCGCGTGTCGAAACTTTTAGACGAGATCAAAACGAAAGCGTTGACGGACGCGTCACAGAATGCCATCGACGAAACGACTGGGAAATCGAATTTGCAAGTCGCCAAGAGAATGTGCTTGTCCGGAAAGTTGGAAGAGACGACGTGTTTGTTCATTCGTTTGGAATTCGCAAACGCGGTGCCGAAATTGGTCGCGCAGTTACAAAATATCACCGAAAATCAAAAGAAGTTAGAGCACGAGATATCACAAACGGACGAGGACGAAAATTTCGATTACGATGACGAGGATTACGACTTTGACGGCGACTTCGAGGAACGGTTTTTAGAGGCGAAGAAAACGAGATTGGACGCGAATTTCAATTACACGTTGAAAATGGCAACGACGGCGTGCGCGTCGCTGTTAGAGATGAAGCCAAACTCAGCGTCCGGGACGCACAACAGCGCCGCCGTTCGCCGGTACGCGAAGGATGAAAACGCTATGGAAGATGCCATCGCGTTTGCGAAGAAGGCAATCGATTTGCACGTGAAAAACGAGGACAAGATGGAAGGGTACAAGTTCATAAGCGAGGCGAATTACGCGTTGGAAAAATACGACGAGGCGATGAAGTACGCGCAAATGGCGAAAGATTCGATCGATGCCCTGTCACCAGGAAGAGTACACGCGTACCGCTTATTAGCGAGCTTACACGTAGCCAGAACCTTTCGCGAGATGGCCAGTGGCAAAATCTTGACCAACGCCGCACGCATCGAGAAAGAGGAATTCGATCACCAAGAGAAAGAAAGCGGTTCGTCCAAAGCTTTGTCGAACGAGGAAATGGACTTGAAAAGACGAGCTGTGAAACTGCACGACGAATTGAAAGAAAACTTGGAAGCTGCTGCCAAAATGCTCGACGACGTCATCTGGGAAGACCCGCGACGCGAACATCTCATCAACATGGGCATCGTCTTGTACCTCATCGAAGCCGCCAACGACAACGCGTTGGGTCGGTTTACCAAAATACAACACGACGCGTTAACCGAAGCGAAACAGCTCTGCCTCTTAAAACCCGAGCACATGGAAGACCACGAGAAAGCGTTGTGTCGAGACGTCCTCTCCCTCACCGGTCGAAAACTTGTAAAAGAACATTTCTTCGCCTTGGCCGGCGACGCTTTGCACATGTCGTTGATGTACGACGAAGAAAGTTCCATCTTGTGGGCCGACGTCGGGTTCACCCAGTATTCCATCGGGAAACTCGAAATTGCCAAGATGTGTTTCGACAACGCGAAAAAGTACGACCCGGAAAACTTCGTCTTGCCGGAAGACATTCGCGCGGCGTTGGAAGACGTCGGCGAGAACGTGTTGTTGCAACAACACGACGAAATAAAACAGGCGAAAAAGAAGCGAAAGGAGGAGGAGGAGGATGAAGAGGAGGAAGGCGATATCGGCGAAAGTATACGCATAAAAAGTAGTAGTAGTAGTAGTAGTCATAGTAGTTCCGAGCACCGCCCGGAGTTGTAGTCGTACCACCATCGAACAAAATCGAACCCCCAACGATAATATCATCATCATCATCATCATCATCAGTATCATTATCGTCGTCGTCGGACAACACCTTTTGCGTTCGTGGTTGTCTCGTTTGTTTTGTTGTGTGCTCACATTTTCTCCCAATTTTCCGTTGTCTCTCCATTCAAATCCCTCACAACGAAAAGGTATATAAAGAATTCTCTCTCTCTCTTTCCGAACGACGACGATCGTAATCTCTCGTCCACTTTTCGGTCGCCCAGCAGTAAGAGAAGAGCTTTTTCATTTTGTGCATAGTATCGTTAGTTTATTCGTATTCTTTAGAGAAAGAGGAAGCTTTTGAAGAGTGTTCGTTGGGGAGATTTGATCCATCCTCATCAAAATGGTGAAAGCAACGGCTTCGGTCTCGTCGCCGAAACCGAACAAGAATACCAAGAACGCGCAAAAACAAAAGGCGTCTAAGAAGACCACCACTAAAGACGACGCCACGAACACTGCGTCTATAAAAAGCGAGGAGAGTGGTTTTCCTTTAAACGGTGGTCCGATAACCGTGGCCGTGTTGTTATTGCTCAACGGGGATCTGGAATCGCCAACTTTGCCGAGAGAGATGCGGTTGCAAGATTTACTCATCGAGGGAAAGAAAGGAAAAAATTTAGGCACCCGCGCGCAAAGTCAGAATAGAAAAGAAGACAACAGACAACGAAAAGAAGACGACGATGAGGAGGATTCGAAGCTCGAGGAAGAGTTAGACAACGTCCCGGAGGAACAAACGATCGTCATTGGACGAAACAACACGAACACGTACGTTTTAGACGTGCCGGATTTGCCGTATCTTTTGTCGCGAACGCACGCCAAGTGCGTGAGCGCGGGAGACGAACATTTCATTTACGATTTTAAGACGACCAATGGGACGTACGTGAACGGGAAGATGATCGAGAAGCAAAAGTACGTGAAGTTGATGCACGGGGATATCGTTTCGTTTGGCGGGCCGGCGAATGTTTTGAGGAACGAGAAATCGATGAAGAATCCGTTTCGATTTCGGTATTTGAGGACGAAAGTGGCGAGAGAGAGCGGCGCGGTTTTGAGAGCGTCGCAGCAACAGAAACAGCACGAATTATCACGACAGAATGCGGCAAACAACGATGCAAGTGGAACGTCAGGAGCAGTTTCTGGAAAGAGAGATCACGGAGTGGTCGGAAACGCCGCCGTCGCCGGCGCGAGAGGAGGGAACGTTGGGAAAAAGTTGAAAATGAGTACGTTTCCTCTCGTCGGCAAAGGCGTCGACGCGCAGCCGTTGACTTTAGGTGGCGGGTACGACGACGAGTTTGTCCCAATTTTCTCGCAAGGTCCGAGTCAAGAGATTGATGATTACGTAACGAACGTGCACAGTCAAAACCACGATGGCACTGGCGACCACGAGAAGATACGAGAGATGTTCGAGGAAGGTTTGCTGCAACTATTTCAAGCGCGAGGCGGAGAGTTTACGCGGAAGTTTAACAGCGCTTTCATGAACTTTCCGATTAAAGAAGATGAGAAAGGAGTAGTAGGAAAAGACGTGGTAGAGGGTAATGGCAACGGTGGTGGCGATGCGGGCGTGGTAGGAGAGAAAAGAGAAGGTGAAGACGCGAAGATGGAATCGGCGGACGAGTCACCAGAGGACGAATCGCGAAGGAAGAAGAACAAGAAGGGCGCAAAAATGGCCGCAGCTGCGGCGAACGACGACGATTTCACGCAACCAGTTGGCGGAGGAGGTGATAACATCAGCGACGGGAGCAACGGAGACCACGATATGGAAACGGGAGACCACGAGAAGAAGAGTAATCTTGACGTACAGTTGATCGCGAAACTTTCGCAGGCGTGCGCGAACCGCATTGTACCAACCGAGGATGCGCAGCATGAAATGCCGCCATGGATTGAGCACGAGTTGCGCTGTCCAGTCTGTCGCGAATTTCTCGTGCGTCCACATTGCGTGCAAGGCTGCGGTCACGTTTTTTGCTTCGGATGCATTCATCCGTGGTTGGCGAAGAGTAAACCGTGCCCGCTCTGTCGCCATAAACCGGCGGTGTGCTTACCTCCAAAAATAGACCACATCGAAGCGGCGCGTTCGTTCGAAATGATTGGTCCTAGAGCGTACGCGGTAAAACAACAACTCACGCCGTGTCACGTGCACGAAAAATTGCTCAAAATGTACGTCTTGAAGTGGCTCACGCCGGCGCAAAAGTTGAAACGCTTGAACTTTGAAGAGGAAGGTAAACGCGTCGAAAAATTGATGGAAGAGCGCGAGTTAAAACGCATGAAGCAAGAACAAGAATATGAAGCCAGTGAAGTCCCGGACGGGGCAGTGGGAAGAAGCACCGATGTGATGACTGAATTAGGTTTACGCGCGGCTTTTCTGCGCGCGTACCACATGGAACGTGCGGCGCAACATCTTGATTTCGAGCGAAGAAACAGCATCGCCGCATCTCTAGAAAACGCCGCCGCCGCCAATATCAACGACGCCTCGCAAGAGCGCAGCGCCGTTCGCATGCAATTTGAAGCCGCGCACTTACCTTCGGAAGAACACGTTCGTGACGGCGACTTGAACAACTCGCAGCAGCAACATCATCAGCAAGAAGAAGAAGAAGAAGTTAAAGAAGAAGAAGGAGAGGAAGAAGACGCGCGAATGCTCCAGAGCGCGCAAGAAACGGCGGCTCAGGCCAGAGAGGCGGCTCGCAAGACCCAAGAAGCAGGAGATAATAAATAGATTTTAGGGAACAAGATAATAGCAGAAAAGCATATAAAGAGTAGTAATAACGCGGAGATGATGGAGAGAAGAAGTTTAATAATAAAAAGTCTATCTCTCTTTCTTCGTCCTTGTCTGTTGTTGTTGTGTTGTATTTTCCCTCTTGATCTTTTTTGTTTTTTTGGGACTTTTGCCTTTTCCTTCTTTTCTCTTCTCTCTTAGACCCGAACTCGTCGTCAAATCGTCACTAAAAAAGCACTCTAAAACAATGGGTACGTCTCTTTTCTAGTAATTCTCTTTCATCGATAAAGGCGATCTCTTCTCTTATTCGAGCGAATCGATGTGCACATCGCGCGCGGATCGATCGTCGAGGACGAATTTCCATCCGCCTCGTCGCCCTTTGCGCGCGAATCCGATTAGACAATTTTTCTTCCCTTATACGGCCCGCTCGGTTTTAAGCCCTGCTGCATCAAAATTTTCCGCGGAAATGAGTGGCGGTTTGGTTAGCTTTGCACGCGAGAAATGTGAAATGTATCGGTCGAAAGGAGTGCGCACGCGTTTCTTTCGCGCGTTTACGTCGTCGCGGGGTTGCGCGCGCGTTCGCGTGCGTGCACTTCGAGCCGTGATTGCATCATCTTCTCTTTCGGCGGTGTTTGTGTTTTTCTCCTCCCTGGTGGGAACCTCTCTCTCTCTTTCTTTCTCTGAAAAATACTTACCTTTGTCCACTTTTCTCTTCTTCTTTCCTCATCGAATAAACAGGTAAAACGAGAGGTTTAGGGGCCGGCCGTAAGCTCAAGACGCACCGTCGCGAGCAAAGATGGGCGGACAAAGATTTTAACAAAGCCAACTTGGGTTCCGAATGGAAAAAGCCATTCGCCGGTTGCTCGCACTCCAAAGGCATCGTTTTGGAAAAGATTGGTATCGAAGCGAAACAGCCGAACTCGGCTATTCGTAAGTGCGTTCGCGTGCAGCTCATCAAGAACGGTAAGAAGGTTGCGTGCTTCGTCCCGAGAGATGGTTGCTTGAACTTTGTCGACGAAAACGACGAAGTTTTGGTGTCTGGTTTTGGCAGAAAGGGTCACGCCGTCGGGGATATCCCGGGCGTTCGATTCAAGGTCGTGAAGGTTGCCGGCGTTGCTTTGAGCGCGTTGTTCCGCGAGAAGAAGGAAAAACCGCGTTCTTAATTTTGTAGAGAGATATAATCAGATATAGATAATATGTTTAATTGATAAACTTAATATAATTTAGTAGCTTTATTAAAATAAAAACAAACATCGCGTTCTCGGCTTGATGTGTTTTGTGATGTAATAGTACGCACTACGTTTTTTGTTTTACAAGTTCTTATATTCTCCTGCTGCTTATTTTATATTCTATGTATATATATATGTATATATATCAATCAATCAGTCGATCATGAGATCCTCTGTGTCTCCTTCTTGCGCACCTCTCTCCCTCGCCTTGTTCAGGATCTCCGTGATTGTTTCAACCTGTTCGTTGTTCATTTTCACCGAACGGTCTTTGTTCACCTCTATGAGCATCGCGCTCCTACTATCTTCTAATCTCTTACTCTCTACTTTATCGTGCAGATTCTGCAAACATGCGTCGTACGTGGGTGCAAATCTGTCGACAAAATCTCTCACTTGCGCATCTGTCAACCCGCCGTTGTTTTTTCTCTCTTGCTCTTGGCGCCACTCGTACGCCCACCTCCAATCGCCGGCTTTAATAATCATCCACGAATCAATCACGTTGTTGAACACCGATTCGTATTCCATCAAATACTCGTTAATAGGCGCAAAATACACTCTCGCGTCTACGCTGGAAATCAGCGATTCAAACTCTCTCGGCCGTTCAAATCCTAAACACCACCCTTCCAAAAACACGATATCCGTAGGCCCGCTCACGCTCGGCCAATCCTCTCGGGGTAATCGATCGCCTCTCCCATTGCACGCCTTCTTGTTATACCTGGGCAAAGCCACGGTCGTTTGCCCATCACCTAACCCTTCGTTGATGCTCTTCAACTTCTTAATCGTCTCCCGAGCTAACGGTAAATCGTGCGTCCCCGGATTCCCTCGAAACGTCAACAGAGGGTTCCCCGGGTGCTTCTTCTGCCCGAGGTCTTGCTGCTCCTCGCGCGGTAAATATAAATCATCTAAAGATAACACCACCGAGTTATCAATTAACGTTTGCAACACGTCCACTAACGTCGATTTCCCGAGTCCTTGAGGCGCTTCGATCCCAATAAACAACGGTTTCGGATAAAACTCTTTTTTCTTACTCTCGCCTTTTTCTTCTTTTTTCTTCTCTTGCGATAAAAGGAAAGAGTCCATATCCTCCTTTTGTTTCTTCTTGTGTTCTTCCAACAAAAACATCACCCGAAATAAAATCGGGAGGTAGAAGTGGTACACTCGACTGGCGATCGCGTCCGAGTGAACGGATAAATTGCTCATCACTTCCGTGTTGTGGAGTAACTCTATGCTGTTGTATAAAACGTGCAACTCGGCGTTTTTCCTCCACTCTTGGATTGGAATTTTCTCGTGAATGGCGGAATCGTACAGAGGTCCGGCTCGGATTAACTTCTCGAGCTCGTCGTCTTTGAGGAACTGTAAAGTCGCGTCGTACGCCATTATATATTCTTTTCTCTCTCTCTCTTATTCTCCTCCTTCTTTTATGCAAAAATGGAGAGAGAAAGGAAACAAGAGTATGGGTATAGAGTGTGTGTATGTCTGGGGAGTGTTGATGTGGAAAAACCTTTATCTGTTTTTCTGTTTTCTTGAGTCAGCAAATAACGTGAGAGAACCAAACAACAGTCCAGCCAGAGACAAAAAGCGAGAGAAGTTAGGAGAACCATTTCGCGACCAGAAAAACATACAAAATCAAAAATGTTTTTTCCCGCCATTTTTGACCATTTTTGAGCCACATTTTCCTTTCTCTCTCGGGGCCTCGAGTTTGAAGATATTTAAAATCATCGCCACATACTACTAAACAGCATCACCGACAGTACGAACGTACTAATCTCATCGTCGTTTTAGTCATCATCATGGCCTCGACCGCTACGTCTGTTTCGATGATCGCGTGTTCTTCGTCTTCTTTTTCTTCCTCTTCTTCGAAACGTTTCGAGAAATCGAAATCGCAGCCGAAGAAGGTTTCCATCGTCCGACAAAAATCATCGTCGTCGTCGTCCTCGAAGTCG
>Ga0209714_1001517_pt1 | contig 12533 bp, 7 predicted proteins | sample COGITO_mtgs_1104_5_FD_185517 | JGI IMG/M metagenome (GOLD analysis project Ga0209714, IMG submission 185517) | Pelagic marine microbial communities from North Sea - COGITO_mtgs_110414 (SPAdes) (version 2) | ecosystem: Environmental > Aquatic > Marine > Epipelagic ...
ATCTAAAATTGCTACCATATTTTTAGGTCTCCTAGCCATACTTCTTGGGATAACATTTGAAGGTCAGAATGTTGCATTCATGGTCGGCTTGGCATTCGCTATTGCGGCTAGTACTAACTTTCCCATTCTACTTCTATCTATTTATTGGAAAAAACTTACCACTAGAGGTGCAGTTATTGGTGGAAGTGCCGGGCTTATATCTGCGATCTTCTTGGTTGTTTTAGGACCAGTTGTTTGGGTCGACGTGTTTAATTACGAGGAGGCAATTTTTCCTTATAAATATCCTGCTCTATTTTCAATGACGTTAACCTTCATGGGTATATGGTTTTTTTCTGTGACTGATAAAAGTAAATATGCTCATTTAGAACAAGCAAAATTTGACGCCCAATTCTTTCGATCGCAAACGGGTATCGGTATCGATAAATCTTTAAATCATTGATTTATTGGCTAACATTTCTTTAAAGTCTAAGTCACACCGAGAAAAGAATGATAAGTCTGTTGGAAGAAGTCCGGCTATTAAGCCTTATGGTATTTTTTACTATAACTTCTTACTTCATCCAACATACATTCTACATTTTCAGGTGGGGTAAATTGGGTAATTCCATGCCCAAGATTAAAAATATGACTTTCCCCATGGCCGTAACTATCTAAAACATTTCGCACAGCTGACCTTATTGCTTTTGGCTCCGACAATAAAATTGCCGGGTCAAGATTGCCTTGTAAGGCTATTTTGTCGTTCACTACTTTACGAGCATTACCTAAGTCTGTTTGCCAATCTATGCCGAGTGCATCAGCACCACTTTGGGATTGAAGATCGAGCCATTGGCCTCCGCCTTTAGTAAAGATTATTTTAGGAGTGTCTTCAAAACCCATTAAATTTAAATTCGAGATAATCACCTTCATATAATTTAACGAATGACTTTCATATTCATGGTGAGATAGGGCTCCGCCCCAGGAATCAAAAATCATTACCGCATCAGCTCCAGCTTCTATTTGCTTTGCTAGATATATTGAAACAGATTCTGTAGTCACCTTAAGAATGTGCTGTATTAGATCTGGGCGAGAATATAACATTTTCTTAATATTTAGAAATCCAGTACCTCCCTGTCCTTCAACCATGTAGGTAGCTAATGTCCATGGGCTTCCTGCAAAACCTATTAATGGTACACGCCCATTAAGTGCAGTTTTTATTGATCTCACTGCATTAAAAACATATCCCAAATCCTCTTCTACATTAGGCACATCTAACTTTTGTATAGCCTGTTCATCGATTAGCGGATAGTGAAACTTTGGCCCTTCACCATCAACAAAATGCAGCCCCAAACCCATCGCATCAGGTACAGTCAGTATGTCTGAAAATAATATAGCGGCGTCTAATAAGGGGTACCTATCCAGTGGCTGAAGAGTTACTTCAGTAGCGAAATCTGCATTTTTACATAAATCTAAAAAACTCCCTGCATGCTTTCGTGTTTTTCGATATTCTGGGAGGTATCTTCCAGCCTGACGCATCATCCATACGGGAGTGTAGGGGGTAGATTCTTTTTTTAGGGTCTTTAGAAATACATCATTTGTAATAGGTGTCATTAGATTAGTATGGCTTAGTCATCGCTAAAAATATCTGGAGTTATTAAATCTATAGTATCAACAACTAACTCACCAGTTGACACTGCTGCACCTCCAGCAGTATCTACTACTGCAGCAGTCGTCATACACCCAAACAAGAATAAAAACATAAGAAGAATAAAGTGTTTCACTAATATTTAGATTAGCGGGGAAGGCTGCTTGAACCCATCAAAAATTCATCTACAGAACGGGCACATTGCCGTCCTTCTCTTATAGCCCATACAACTAATGACTGGCCTCTACGCATATCCCCTGCCGCAAAAACCTTACTTCTTGATGTCGTATATGAATTTTCACCCTCGGTTTCCGCCTTGGCATTACCCCTAGCATCTTTATCAATACCAAACTTATCTAAAATAGTTTGTTGTGGGCTAATAAAGCCCATAGCCAGTAAGACCAGATCTGCTTTCATAGTAAATTCAGAATTAGGGACTTCTTGCATCTTGCCATCTTTCCATTCCACCCTGGCTGCAACCAATTCTTTTACTTTTCCATTTTCACCTATAAATGATTTGGTAGCCACAGACCAATCTCTCTCGCATCCCTCTTCGTGCGAACTAGATGTTCTCATCTTAAGTGGCCAATAAGGCCACACTAATGATTTGATTTCTTTTTCCGGAGGTTGGGGCATAAGTTCAAACTGATAAACCGATGCAGCTCCATGTCGATTAGAAGTGCCTACACAATCAGAGCCAGTGTCTCCGCCTCCAATAACTACAACGTTCTTTCCTGTTGCAGTAATTTGGTCTTTTATCACATCTCCTGCAACAATTTTATTTTGATTGGGGAGAAAATCCATAGCAAAATGTACGCCATCTAGTTCTCTTCCAGGAACAGGAAGGTCTCTTGGCCACTCAGCACCACCCGCTAAAATAACTGAGTCATAATCATGAATCAATTGCTCTGGGTCTACGTTTTCACCTACATTTTGATTGGTTTTAAATACAACACCCTCGGCTTCCATTTGGGTAACGCGTCGATCGATATGAGATTTTTCCATTTTGAAGTCAGGAATACCATATCTAAGAAGTCCACCAATACGATCATTTTTTTCTAGCACAACCACGTCGTGACCAACTCTTGCAAGTTGCTGCGCTGCAGCCATCCCTGCTGGGCCTGATCCTACAATAGCTATTTTCTTACCAGTTTTGTTTTTTGGAGGTTGAGGTATGACCCAATTATTTTCCCAGGCTTTATCAATAATGGCATGTTCAATTGATTTAATACCAACTGGGTCATCATTTATGTTCAAAGTGCATGCAGCCTCACAAGGTGCGGGACAAATTCTTCCCGTAAATTCTGGAAAATTGTTTGTAGAGTGAAGCACTTCAATTGCTTGCTTCCAATTTTGTTGAAAAACTAGGTCGTTCCAATCGGGGATAATGTTGTTCACAGGGCATCCGTTGTTACAGAAAGGGATGCCGCAATCCATACATCTTGCCCCTTGAGTTTTTGCTTCCTCGTCAGACAAGTGCAAAACAAACTCTTTATAATTTTTTACTCTCTCTGCAGGAGGAACGTTCTCTGCAGCGACTCTAGGAAAATCCATAAACCCAGTAACCTTACCCATTTATGCTACCTCCTTAATTGTTGCCGCATGAAGCTCATTCAATGCTCGTTTATATTCAATCGGCATAACTTTTACAAAATTCCCAATTGCTGTATCCCAGTTATTCAATATATCAATAGCTATTGAGCTATCCGTATATTTATGATGGTTGACTATTAACTGTTTCAAAATCGTTTCATCAGATAAATTGAGATGTTTTGCCCCTTTAGGCTGAACATTTTCTTTTGCGACTTTCTCTAAAGTCACCATTGATGGATTGCAAGATTGTGAAAACGTTCCTTCGGGGTCATATATGTATGCCACACCTCCGGACATTCCAGCAGCAAAATTTTGACCCGTTTCTCCTAGAACTGCTACTGTCCCTCCGGTCATATATTCGCAACCATGATTTCCTACTCCTTCAACGACAGCAGATGCACCAGAGTTTCTTACACAGAAACGTTCACCGGCAATCCCTCTAAAGTAAGATTCTCCTGATGTTGCCCCATACATCACTGTATTTCCTACAATAATGTTTTTTTCTTCTATGCCTTTAAAATGTTGCGGTGGACGAATAATAATATGTCCTCCGCATAAGCCCTTGCCGACATAATCGTTACCCTCACCATGAAGGTTAAACGTAATACCTTTTGCAAGAAAAGCGCCAAAACTTTGTCCAGCCGTACCCTCTAATTTCACACTAATTGTATTATCTGGAAGGCCATCGTTTCCGTAACGCTTTGCTATTTCATGAGACAGCATTGTACCAACCGTGCGATTAGTGTTTGTTATTGGAATGTCAAACGTCGTGGACTCTTTCTTTTCAATTGACGGCATAGCTTTTTTTATAATTTCGTTATCTAGTGCTTTATCTAACCCATGATATTGCTTTTCAACGTTGTATCGTGAAACATCTGCACCCATATCTGGCTGATAAAAGATTCTACTAAAATCTAATCCTTGAATTTTCCAATGATCTATACCTTGTTGCATGTCTAATAAATCACTTCGCCCTATCAGGTCGTTGAATTTTTTCATACCTAGTGATGCCATAATTTCACGAATTTCTTCGGCAATAAAGAAAAAGAAGTTAACGACATGTTCAGGTTGACCATTAAATCTTTTTCGCAGTTCTGGATCCTGAGTTGCAATGCCCACTGGGCAAGTATTAAGATGACATTTGCGCATCATAATACAACCTTCAACTACAAGAGGCGCTGTGGCAAAACCAAATTCATCTGCACCCAATAATGCGCCAACGACTACATCCCGACCCGTTTTCATTTGTCCGTCGACCTGAAGGATGACACGCCCTCTTAATTGGTTAAGCACTAATGTTTGTTGCGTTTCAGCCAGCCCAATCTCCCAAGGGGTGCCGGCATGTTTAATAGAAGAAAGTGGTGATGCTCCTGTTCCACCATCATGCCCAGCAATTACAATATGGTCAGATTTGGCTTTAGCTACACCGGCAGCTACAGTTCCAACCCCCGTTTCAGAAACTAATTTTACTGAGATGCTTGCGCTTGGGTTTGCATTTTTAAGATCATGTATTAATTGGGCCAAATCTTCAATAGAATAAATATCATGATGGGGTGGAGGAGAAATCAGCCCCACACCTGGTACTGAAAATCTTAATTTAGCTATGTAAGGGCTAACCTTGTGTCCTGGTAGCTGCCCCCCTTCACCTGGCTTTGCTCCTTGGGCCATTTTAATTTGAATTTGATCCGCGGCAGATAAATACTCTGCAGTTACTCCAAATCGTCCAGAAGCTACTTGCTTAATTCGTGATCGCATCGAATCACCTGCTAATAAAGCATAATTTGATTCAATAATATCTTCGCCTAGATGCTCTGCTATAGAAGAATCTTTAGTGATAGGTATAAACCGTTTCTTATCTTCACCGCCTTCGCCTGTATTTGACTTTCCACCTATGCGGTTCATAGCCACTGCAAGAGTAGCGTGCGCCTCCGTGGATATTGAACCAAGCGACATAGCGCCTGTAGCAAAGCGCTTTACAATTTCCTTTGCTGACTCAACCTCATCAATAGAAATTGTTTTTGTTTTTTTAAAACCAAAAAGACCGCGTAAGGTTTTGTGTTTTTTTGTTTGGTTATTAATTAGCTCAGCATATTCTTTATAAGTATCGTATTGATTTTTTCTAGTTGCATGCTGTAATTTTGCAATAGATTCAGGATTCCACATATGCTCTTCACCACGGATCCTAAAAGCATATTCACCCCCAGCATCAAGTGCGTTTATTAGAGTAGGGTCAAGACCAAAAGCAGCTTTATGAATTTGATTAACTTCTTCTGCTATTTCCTTAATTCCAATACCTTCAATATTAGTGGATGTGCCTTTAAAATATTTGTCGATAAAAGCTTGGTTCAGGCCTACTGCTTCAAAAACTTGTGCCCCACAATAAGACTGATAAGTAGAAATGCCCATCTTAGACATAACTTTATTAAAGCCTTTACCAATAGCTTTAATGTATTTCTCTTGTGCGCCACTAAAGTCATCGCTAAGCGTTCTTATAGTTTCATAAGTTAACCAGGGGCAAACGGCTTCGGCTCCATATCCTGCCAATAAAGCAAAATGGTGGACTTCACGCGCAGATCCAGTATCAATTACTAAGCCAGTGTTTGTCCTGATTCCGGCCTTTACCAATAAATGGTGTGTAGCAGAACATGCCAGTAACGCAGGTACTGCCTGCCTATTATTATCAGTTAGTCGGTCAGATAAAATAATGATATTGAGTCCATCGATAACAGATTGTTTAGCCTCGTTACAAATATTAGCCAATGCTCTCTCCATAGCTTGGCTGTATGACTCATCGCGTCCAACCTCAAAAGTTATATCAATAACATTTGACTTAAAGAGTCCTTTTGTTGTTTGTTCAATGTTTTTTAATGCCTCTAAATCTTCAAGACTTAGGATGGGCTGACTTGCCTCTAAACGTGGTGGTGGGCTAGTCTCTTCAATACCTAACAAGTTAGGTCGGGGTCCAATAAATGTCACTAACGACATAACCAACTCCTCTCTTATTGGATCAATAGGAGGGTTTGTTACTTGGGCAAACAGCTGTTTAAAATAATTATAGAGAACCTTAGGGCGGTTAGATAACACCGGGAGTGCTGCGTCATTTCCCATAGACCCTGATGGCTCCTGGCCATCACTAACCATAGGCTTAAGAATAAAACTAATATCTTCTTGAGTAAAACCAAATGCCTGTTGAATATCTAATAAGGCGCTTTGTAATTTGATCTTGACTGTTGGTTTTCTTAGGTCACTTAAAAGAAATCGGGATTGATTAATCCAGGATTCATATGGCTTTGCACTAGCTAATAATTTCTTTACCTCAGCATCATCAATAATTCTTCCTGCTTGAAGGTCAATAAGTAACATTTTTCCTGGTTCTAGACGCCATTTTTTAACTATTTTTTCTTCAGGAAACTTAAGGACACCCATCTCAGAAGCCATCATCACAACGCCGTCATCCGTCATCAAATAGCGAGCAGGTCTTAATCCGTTTCGATCTAGGGTTGCACCTATCATTTGTCCGTCTGTAAAAGCTACGGCGGCTGGGCCATCCCATGGCTCCATCATAGCGGCGTGATACTCATAAAAAGATTTTCTTTCTTGGCTCATTAGTCCGTTACCAGACCAAGCTTCTGGTATCAACATCATCATAGCGTGAGGCAAGCTATAACCTCCTGCTACCAACAATTCTAAACAATTATCAAAGCTTGCTGAATCGGATTGTCCTTCTGTAATAAGTGGCCATAATTTTTCCAGATCTTCACCCAGCAACATGGACTTCATTTTCTCTTGTCTTGCATTAATCCAATTCTCATTGCCGCGCACGGTATTAATCTCACCATTATGAGCAATCATTCTATACGGGTGCGCAAGGTCCCAAGACGGAAAGGTATTCGTTGAAAACCTTTGATGCACTAAAGCTAAAGCTGACTGGGATGATTCGTCCAAGAGATCTGGAAAAAATACGCCCACTTCGTTTGCCAAAAGCATCCCTTTGTATACGACGGTTCGTGAGGACATAGAAGAAACATAAAAACTAGCAGGGTCATCTATATCTAAAGCCTGCACAAGGTTTTCAATTCTTTTTCTAATAACGAACAATTTTCTTTCAAAAGCCACTTGTCCGTCAGTGTTATCGCCGCGACCAATAATGACTTGCTTAATGACCGGCTCAACGTTTCTTGCTGCGCCAGCTATATCTTGATTGTTAACTGGAACGTTTCTCCAGCCTAGCTCTATTTGTTCCTCTTCCGCAATAACTTTACTAATTATGCTTTCACACAGTGCTCTCGTTTTTTCTGCTTGAGGTAAAAAGAGCATTCCAATTCCATACTCACCCTCTCCCGGTAATGCAATAGATAATAGTTTTGCTTCTTTTTGAAATAGTGCGTCAGGTATTTGAATAAGAATCCCAGCACCATCACCTAATTTAGGGTCATAGCCCGTTGCGCCTCGGTGGGTTAGGTTGGTGAGAATCTCCAGTCCTTGTGAAATAATTTTATGACTTTTAATTCCCCGGCTATTTGCAACAAAACCAACACCGCATGAGTCATGCTCGTTTGACGGATTGTATAACCCTTGTTTTTTTGGTGTGATTGGTCGCATCATTATTTTACTTAAGTGTGTTAAACGGAACGGTAAATTTTAAAGCTTTTTGCCAGCTTATTCAATGATCTTATGGTAAAAAGGTTAATAGTTATTAAAGCTGATCAAAGGCATTATTTGCAGCATTGATGGTTTGTTTTATATCAACAGAAGTGTGTGCTGCCGAAACAAAACCTGCCTCAAAGGCGGAAGGGCCAAAATACACGCCTTGGCTTAGCATTAAATGAAAGAATTTTTTAAACAAATCTCTATTCGACGCCATAATTTCTTCAAAACTATTAGGGGGTGTTTTACTAAAATACAGTCCAAACATACCTCCAACATTGCGAGCACAAAAATCAATATTTCTCTCTTTAGCAGATAACGTTAAGCCATCTGTCAATTGTTTTGTGGTGACACTAAGTTTCTTAAAAAAATCTGGCTCCTGGATTAGTTCTAGAGTTTTAAGACCTGCTGCCACTGCTACCGGATTGCCTGACAATGTTCCTGCTTGATATACCGGGCCTAACGGCGCAAGTTGTTGCATGATTTCTTTTTTTCCTCCAAATGCCCCTACTGGAAGACCTCCTCCAATTACTTTACCTAATGTTGTCATATCTGGAATCACATTAAATAATGCTTGCGCTCCTCCCAACGCAACCCGAAAACCAGTCATCACTTCATCGAAGATTAATACCGTGCCATATTTAGTACAAAGGGACCTAAGGGTTTCAAGAAACTCTTGATGAGGAACTATTAAATTCATATTGCCTACGATCGGCTCAATAATCACGCAGGCAATCTCTCCATCAAGCTTAGAAAAGAGATCCTGTAGGGCCTGTGAGTCATTATAGGGAAGAGTTAAAGTATGTTTAGCAACATCTGTAGGAACGCCAGCTGAGCTTGGTTGGCCAAATGTTAGGGCTCCTGAGCCAGCTTTAACTAATAGCGCATCTGCATGACCGTGATAACATCCTTCGAATTTTACAATTGTATCTCTGCCCGTAAAACCTCTTGCAACCCTAATAGCACTCATGGTAGCTTCTGTACCGCTACTAACTAAGCGGACCTGCTCAATACTAGGGACCAACTTTACAATCTCTTCTGCCATATCTAATTCACGAGAAGTAGGTGCGCCAAAAGATAAACTATTTTTTGATGCCTCATGAACAGCCGTTAAAACTTCATGGTTGGCATGTCCTAATATCATTGGTCCCCATGAATTAATATAATCTATATATTCCTTATCGTCCTCATCCCACAGCCGGCTTCCCAGACCCCTTTTAAAAAAGATAGGGGTACCGCCCACCGAACTAAATGCTCTTACTGGGGAGTTAACGCCTCCAGGAATATATAATTTTGATTGCTCGTATAAACTTTGGTTTTTACTCATAGGTTCCAGCTTTTAAGGATTGTACAAAATTGTTTTGCGGTTGATTCAATATTATCAGAGTTAAAAAGAGATGAGACTAGAGCAATACAATTTATTTGCTCATTTTTTAATGTCTCTATATTTTCTAAGGTTATTCCTCCGATAGCTACCATAGGGATATTACCCATACTTCTCGCCTGCCTGAGTATATCAAGAGTCGCTCTTGGCGCGTTAGGTTTAGTCTTTGTAGGGAAAAAGGCTCCTAGAGCTATGTAATCCACCTGCTTTTCATATGCCTCTTTAACTCTACTGAGGGAATTATAACAAGAAACTCCTATGCATTTATTTGGCCCTAACAATTTTCTAGCTTTATCAACATTGTCGTCATATTTACCTAAATGTACTCCAAATGCATCTAAATGTTTTGATAATTCAATATCATCGTTAATAATAAGCTGCACATTTGTTCTATCACAAAGTTCTTTTAGGGCGGTGGCTTGAATTTTTTTTTGCTTAGGCTTTAATGTTTTTGATCGATACTGCACAAGTCTCACCCCACCTTCAATTGCTTGTCGAGTGTGGTTTAATAAAAGATCATTGTCTATTTGGTCGGGGGTAATAGCATATATCCCGCTAATTATGGTTGAAACGTCCATCTCCATCCTCTTGGTCCATCCAAAAAAGTCGGTCTGGAATAGACTGGCCCATTCCTGGTTTAAATGCATTTTTTAAGGCTTGCCATGTGTAGTGTTGAGCGTGCTCAACTGCTAATTCTAAACTAAGTCCTTGCGCAAGATAGCCAGCAATGGCTGATGTTAACGTACATCCAGACCCATGATAATTGCCGGGGAGTCTATCCCAGTAATAAGGGACGGCTTCCTTAGCCTCTAAATATAGGGTGTTTATAACAGACTTTGTGTTTTCATGAGTGCCAGTTATAAGGACATTTTGACATCCAAGCAACTGAAGCCTCTCTGCACACTGATCTATACTTATATCTTCAAAACTCTCATCACTGTCAATAACGAGCCTTCTAGCTTCGTGACTGTTTGGGGTAATCAGATGGGACTGAGGAAATAACAATTCGAGCATTGCACTCATCATTTCTATGTTCACCAGTTCATCACCTCGGCCCGAAGCTAGAACAGGGTCTATAACCAAGGGAATATCAGGGTAGTCTGCAGCTATTTCAGCTACAACTGTAATATTTTCCGAGCTTCCTAAAAGGCCGCATTTAAAAACTGATATTTCCATATCTTCTAAAATACTTCGCGCCTGATCATTAACTAGCTCTGCGCTTATAGCAGCTAAGCTTTCAACCCCAATAGTATCCTGAACTGATACTGCGGTAGCAATAGAAAAAGGGTGGCATCCTATACTTGCCAAAGTTAAAACGTCAGCTTGTAATCCAGCCCCACCAGTTGGGTCTGTGGCAGAAAAAGTCATCACTTTTGAAAAGTTTTTTGTCATGAAAAAAGTTTCTTTGCAGTATTACATTGGGTCAATATCGACACTCCATTTTACTCTATTAGCTAATGGGTGTTGTCTAATTTGATCTATCCACACTTTTAGCATATTTTGTAAATATTTTCTTTCGTTTGACTGAATGTATATATTAATTCTTTCATGCCCGCTCACTCTCTCCATAACCGGCCTAACAGGACCAAAAATATTAACCTTTTCTTTTGAATTTATTGCCCAGTCTGCGATATCTTCCATAAATCTTTCTGCCAATGACAATGTTCTTGATTCAGCTTGAAGAACTGCTTGAAAGCTGAACGGCGGTAAATCAATGGATGCCCGCTCAACGAGAATGCTGTTAGCAAATAATTCATAATTATGCGTTTTAACAGCTTGAAAAATAGGATGATTAGGAAAGCTTGTTTGAATTAACACTTCGCCAGCTATACTGCTTCGTCCTGATCGCCCTGAAACTTGCATAAGCTGAGAGAATAAACGTTCCGATGCGCGAAAATCGGTGCTATATAAAGCATTATCCGCATCCAACACTACCACTAATGTTAAGTTTGGAAAGTCATGTCCTTTAGCTAACATTTGGGTTCCAACTAATATATCAATGTCTCCTCTCGAAGTTTTTTCATACAGCTCATTCAGAGCATTTTTTTTTCGCATACTATCCCGATCAACCCTTAGAATGCTGGCGGATGGAATCAAGGCCCTAATGCGATCTTCAATTTTTTGTGTCCCAGATCCTAACGGATATAGGTCGGGATTACCACAATCCTGACATTGCATTGCTATTGGGCTTTCATAACTACAGTGGTGACACCGCATTTTTTTGTCTTTGAGGTGTACAACAAGGCGTGCGCTGCATTGGTGGCATGATGCACTCCAACCACAGCTTGAACAAACTAAAACAGGAGAATATCCCCGTCTATTAATAAAAATTAAAGCCTGTTGTTTAAGCGCTACCCGTTGCTTAATAGCTTTTAATATTAGCGGGGAAATGAGTTGGTCTTTGTCACTATTAAGAGGTGTTGTTTTTATTGCTGGTAATGACGCATTTAAAACAGCTCGATCCTTTAATCTTAACAACTGATATTTAGATATTTCCTTGCTTGCATTAAGCCAGCTTTCTAAAGAGGGTGTGGCAGTTCCGAGCACAATAGGAATATTGTTATTTCGAGCTCTCACCATAGCTACGTCTCTTGCATGATACTTGAGCCCCTCTTGTTGCTTAAATGAGGAGTCGTGCTCTTCATCAACAATGATGAGCTTTAAATTTTTAAAGGGTGTAAAAACTGCTAAACGTGTGCCAATAATTATAGAAGCTTTTCCAGACTTAGCTTGCCGCCAATTATCAAGCCTCTCGATACTTGAAAGATTGCTATGAAGAACAACTAAATTTCTATCTGGAAAGCGGGCTCGAAAACGTGACTCTAGCTGAGGAGTTAAATTAATTTCTGGCACTAAAACTAAAATTTGGGCTTTTTCTTCCTCAAGGAAATTTGCGATTAAATGTAAATATACTTCTGTTTTACCGCTGCCCGTCACTCCGTATAAAAGCGATGCTAAAAAACCTTTCTCATTCATTACGCTATTGATAGCCAATTGCTGTTCTTCGTTCAATGATGGTCGCATATCTATCTTATGGCTTTCATCTTCTACCCACTCTTCTGAGTAACAAACACCCATTATCTCCAGATCAAGAATGGCTTTCTTAGCATTAGAGGCAATATTTTTTAATGAGCTCTGTCTGATAGGTTGGCCTAGCAAATGAGCTGCCAATTTTCTTAAATTCTTTTGCCTTTTTGGTAATAACTCAATCCAGTCGGGTGTTAGTTCTCTGGTCGCTTTATACACCTTTTCTTTTATACGCAATTGATATTTATGTTGCTTGATCCGAGA
>Ga0209714_1001518_pt1 | contig 12518 bp, 7 predicted proteins | sample COGITO_mtgs_1104_5_FD_185517 | JGI IMG/M metagenome (GOLD analysis project Ga0209714, IMG submission 185517) | Pelagic marine microbial communities from North Sea - COGITO_mtgs_110414 (SPAdes) (version 2) | ecosystem: Environmental > Aquatic > Marine > Epipelagic ...
AATCGTTAACTCTGGAACCTATTCGGTGCGGGTTTCAAATTATTGCGGTGTAGACTACGATACTATTGTTGTAGACAGCCTGTTGCCTGATACAGTTTTTCTTGGTCACGATTTGGTAATGTGTTTGGGGAACCCTTTTAATATTGACATTTCGGCCGTAAATAGTTCAACATATTTATGGAACGATAGCAGCACCGCTCCTGTAAAAACGATTAGCAAAGCAGGGACATATTGGGGGCAAGTTCAAAATTTTTGTGGAACTATGCGGGATACCATAGTTGTAAAATCAGATACGATTCCAAATATTGATTTAGGTAATGACACCGTTTTATGTTCTGGCCAAACCTTTTTGCTAAATGCATATTTTTCAAGGTCGTCTTACAGGTGGCAAAATGGAACAAGAACAGCATTTCATTACCCATCAATTCCTGGAGGAAAGATTTGGGTGCAAGTAACAAACCTTTGTGGAGCTATGGTTGATTCTATACAAGTGGATTATGATTATCCGTTGAATATTAATTTAGGCATAGATTCTATAATCTGTTTAGGTGATAATATTCCACTGGACCCGTTCACAAATGGAGCTGACTGTATTTGGCACGATGGAAAAAACGATACTACGTCTTCCGTTACTAAAAGAGGTAAATATTGGGTTGAAGCATCCAATGTTTGTGGAAAGTTTAGTGATACCGTTAACTATGTAGATGAGCAAGTGCCGCAAATTAACCTGCCCGAAGATCAATTAAAATGTAATGGAGACACAGTTATACTTAATGCATCTTATTCGAGAGGAAGTTATTTATGGAATACGGGTGCCACTACACCATCAATTACTGTAAGTTCAGCAGGTTACTATCAAGTACAAACCACTAATATATGTGGGTTTGATCGTGATTCATTGGTGGTGGTTTATGATAAACCACTCGTTGTAGATTTAGGCCCCGATACTATACTTTGCGATCAAGGAGCATTTTCTAAGTCTATATTCTTTCCAAATAATCCAACTTATGCTTGGAATACAGGACACAATGCACCTTCAATTAATATTGCAAGGGGAGGGAAGTTTGTTGTTAGTGTTACTAATCGTTGTGGTACCTACACAGATGCAATTCAAGTTGCCAAATATTATACTCCTAAACCTCAATTAAATGCAGATACTACGCTTTGCTCAGGTGAAGTTTTACAAGTTACAATGGGGCTTACTGATCTGCAAATGCAAGGGGTGTTTCCTACATGGGAAAATGGAAGTCATGCAAGAGCAAGGGCAATAACAAAAAGTGGTAAATATTGGGTGTATGCCGAAAATGTTTGTGGTGATGGTAGTGACTCTGCTGAGTATACTTTTAATAGTTTGCCTCATTTTGGTTTAAACGACACTTTGTTTTGCTATGGAGAAGTTTTGCAATATGATTTTAGTGATTATCCATTCCATTATTATTGGGATAAAGAATTGAGTGAAGGAGATTATTTTGAAATTGATAAACCGGGTGATAAATTACTTTGGATTATAGATAGTATTGGTTGTTTAGGCGTCGAGCGATTTACAGTCACTTTATGCCCAAATCCTTTGTTTGCACCAAATGCATTTACCCCGAATTCTGATGGTATAAATGAGGCATTTCGAATTTATAGAATGGGAACCTATGACTTTACCCTCACTATTGTAAATGAATGGAACGAAACTGTTTTTTCTTCAGATAATATGCAAGAAGGGTGGAATGGGAAACGAAATAATCAAGGTGAGGAATGTCCGATTGGCGCATATGTTTGGAGAGCAACATTTAAAGATGTAAACGACCATCAAGTTCAGATTGAAACTGGAGAGGTGATGCTGATTCGTTAATAAACTCTTAAGGTTGACTTGTCAATTGGTTTGATAATTAAGTTCTCTGTAAACCGGAATCATAAGGTTTAAACATTAATTTTAGCGTTCATGCGCGTGATCGTAATTTTACTTTCTTTTATTGTTGTTTTTACAGCTGAGATTTCAGCTCAGAACCAAGCAAATTGGTGGTTCTTTGGTGCATATGCTGGGTTAAACTTTAACAGCATGTCCACTGGCGCTAACCCTATTCCGACGGCAGTTAACAATGGGGCTATGAGAACAACGGAAGGTTGTGCTTCAATTTCTGATGCAAGTGGTAATTTACTTTTTTACACAGATGGAATTACAGTATGGGATTCGAGGCATCAAACTATGCCTAATGGAACTGGATTAATGGGGAATGGTTCTTCTACACAATCTGGAGTAATTGTTCCAGATCCAGTAAACAAAAAGAAATACTTCGTTTTTACTGCTGATCATGGTGGTGCCGGAATTATTCATAGAGGATTAAGGTATTCGGTTGTTGATATGAGCTTAAATTCTGGCTTTGGCGATGTGGCTACAGCTTCAAAGAATACTTTGGTTTTTGCGCCATGCGCCGAAAGAATTACTGCTACTAAGATAAAGGGTGCCAATGGATATTGGGTTATCGCTCAAGAATTAGGTGTAAATAAATATAGAGCCTATCGAGTAACTGGTGGTGCAGTCTCGGCAACTCCAGTTACGAGTACTATTGGCCCAACACCTTCAGGAACAAGTTTTTTAGGATACATGAAGGCTAATCCGCAGGGTGATAGAATTGGAGTTTGTTATTATACACCTGTGAGTACAACATTCGTAATGGACTTTAATGCATCTACGGGGGTTTTAAGTAATTTAAAGCAAGACGCTAGCTCTGGAAGTATGTATGGTTTGGAGTTTTCGGGTGATGGCAAAAAACTATATGCTGCAAAATACAACAGCGGAGATATTTTTCAATATGACGCATACGCAGCAAATCAGACAGCTTTTAATGCTTCTAGGAGAACTATAACGGCAACGGGTGTTTCTGGAGTTAAAGCAATGCAAATTGGACCAGATCTTAAAATATACGTGGCAAAGTCTGGAAACCGCCTGGCAGTTATCAGAAACCCCAATGCTACTGGTACAGCTTGTAACTTAGTAGATAGCGGCCCTACAATATCAGGGGGAACTCCTACTGCACGAGTAACATTGGGTCTTCCAACATTTGTGCAAAGTTTTTTTATAAAAACAGACCTTGAAGTATCAAACTCATGCGTTAAAAACCAAACGGTCATTTCTGTATTAGATACTTCTAAGGTTGATTCAGTTAAGTATGTATATGGTGATACAAGTTCAGGAGCAAATAATATTTCTTGGAATAAATTGGATTCTCATGTGTATAATGCCCCTGGAAAATACCCCGTTACTGCATTTGCATTTTATACTGACCCTACTACTGGCAAAGTTGTAAAAGACACCTTGATAGACACCGTCGAAGTACTTGCTCCCCCTCAAATTTGGCTAGGCAACGACACTACGATTTGTACAAAAGACACCATTTACATTACTAAGCTGGACACTATGCCGGGTAAATTTTACTGGTGGGATTCAGTAGAGACACGAGGGCACAGAGTAGATACCGCAGGTTTGTATTGGGCAAAGGCAGTTAACCGTTGTGGAATAGGCAGAGACACGATTAGCATAGATAGTTTGTTTACCGACACCTTGAATTTGGGTCCAGATACCTTTATCTGCCAAGGCGATATATTGGTGTTAGATATTAGTGATACCAATGCAACCTATTTATGGAATAACGGATCAACAAGTCCCATACAAAAAATTGTTGCTGCAGGTCGCTATACTGCTCAGGTAAGCAATGTATGTGGTATTCGTAAAGACAGTATCAACGTAAAAGTAGAGATAGTCCCTACGAGTGTAATGAACAATGATGCAGAAATATGTTTGACCAATCCCAATTTGCGTCTGAATCCTCCTGCTCCTAGAAATACGACAACCAATTGGAAGAATAGATGGACGAGTACCGCATTTGGATACTCAGTATTTATTTATCAGTTGCCAGTAACCAAAGCTGGGACCTACTATTTTCTGAGCAGTAACGCTTGTGGTGCGATATACGATACGGTCAATGTAGTAGGTGCTTTACCTTTTAAGCCAGACTTAGGCCCCGATACAGTCATCTGCGATCAACGAAGACTGTTTTTAGACCCGAATACCTATGGTTCAGATGTAAGCTGGAGTAACGGCTGGACAGACAGTGCGATTTATGTAAGCACAGCAGGCACTTATATTGTAACGGCCAAAAACGCCTGTGGATCATTTAAAGACACGATAGAAATAGAAACTTTTGACAGTCCCAAACTCGAACTTCCTGGAGATACAATGATTTGCAGTACGGATACGTTGAACATAAATGCTGTTGGAGGAAATGTAGATTACAAATGGAGCCACGGACCAACTACTCCTGGAGTTTCAATAACCCAAGCAGGGACCTATTCATTAACGATTTCGAACGGTTGTGGAACCGCAACAGATCAGATAAAGGTTGACACGGTACGCCCGTTAAGCCCCTATTTAGGAAAGGATACTATAATCTGTTCAAACATACCATTGGTGTTATATCCATATACGGGTCGTTATTCAGATATATTGTGGAGTACAGGCGAAAGAGGAGATAGTATTTCAATAACAGCAGCAGGAGATTATCAAGTTCGCTTGTACAATTTATGTGGTTCTTACACCGATGAAATTACAATAGGAACAGAATCACCACCACAAGTTGATTTAGGAGAAGATACCGTTATCTGCCATGGAGAAGTACTGATACTGACCCCGGGATTAGAAAATGAGGAGTTAACTGAAAGCAATGTAGTTTGGCAAGACAGGATAGAGTCCAGTTTTTTCAAAGTAAAGCGAGAGGGTAATTATAGAGTAGAGGCGAGTAATCGCTGTGGATCAACAAAAGACACTGTCTATATAGCGCAGCAAGCAAGAGTAGATGGTGGAGTCTTTTACGATACGGTTGTGTGTAGAAAGCAATTGGTGTACGATTTGAGCAGATTACCCTACCGCATAGAATGGCAAGATGGAAGCACAAAGAAGCGCTATACCATTGCTGATGCAGGTGATTATTCTTTCACGATGATTGATGAAGTAGGTTGTGCAGGGTCAGAATATTTTAGTGTAAAAGAATGTTCAAGTGAGTTGTATGCTCCAACAGGATTTACGCCAAACAACAATGCTATCAATGAAGGCTTTAGAGTTTACAAAACAGAGATATATGATTTTCATATAATCATAGTAAACCGCTGGAATCAAATTGTATTTGAGTCGAATGAAATAACCGAAGAGTGGTACGGTACGAACCAAAAGAATGGAACGAAGTGCCCGATAGGAGTTTACCTATGGAAAGTAAGCTTTAAAGAAATTCAGAACGACCAAGAGCAAGTTGTGATTGGTGAAGTGAATATTATTCGGTAATGTTTTGTAATAGCTACAATTCTTTAGATAATAGTGTTAAGTATAGCGAATTGATCAAAATTTAGATTGAAATAGCTAACTTAGTTCTATATTCTACAACTATGACTTACGATGTTTGTGTTATTGGTGCTGGTCCTTCGGGTATTGCAGCTGCCATGCGATCTATAGATTTAGGAAAAAAAGTACTTCTTATCGATAAAGGTGAAGTAGGGGGCGCTGGTGTTTTTAATGGGGCATTAGCGTCAAAAACACTTTGGGAAATTTCCGAAAACTATAAAACTGCGAAGTCAAATAAATTTGGCTACTACGTTTTTGATAGTGAGGTGGACTATGGCAGTATTATAGGAGAAATGCACAAAGCTGAGAATGAGAAACACAGTCAAATAAAAGAGCAAATCCAATACATGGAGCGCGAGGGTAGCCTTCGCTTTATAAATGGACGGGCAAAATTGATTACCAATAAAAGAGTTCAAGTAAGGAATTACGCCGGAAATTTAGAAGAGTATGAGGTTGAAAATGTAATAATGGCCGTGGGAAGTCGCCCCAGAAAGTTAGATCATTTACCAATCGATGAAAAAACGGTGGTTACCAGCGATGGAATTACTTCGTTTGAGCAATTCCCGAAAAGCATTGTAATTCTTGGAGCAGGCGTTATTGGTTGTGAATTCGCAACGATATTCTCGAATTTTGGCCAGACAAAGGTTCATATTATTGATAAAGCAGATCGTATTTTACCTTTTGAAGATGACGATATTGCATCAATGGTTAGCCGAAATCTAGAGGAAAATGGCGTTTTGGTACATAAGAATTCCAGTCTAAAATCCATGAAAATTGTCGATGGAAATGTTGAATACGTATTAGAGTACAATGACGGCAGAATTGAAGTACTTACTGTCGAAAAAGCATTGATTTCAATTGGCCGTGTTCCAAATGTCGAGAACCTTGGGTTACAAGAAGTTGGAGTGAAACTAGATTCCAGAGGTTTTGCAGTTGATACCGATACCAAAACCTCAATCCCAAATATCTATGCGGTTGGTGATTTTACTGCGGATATCGCCTTGGTTAATATTGCTGAAATGGAAGGTCGCTATGCAGCGGAACAAATTGCAGGAATTGACGATTCTAAAATGATTTATGATAACATAAGCACCATTATGTTTTTGAACCCTGAAGTTGCTGGTGTAGGTAAAAATGAAAAGACATGCAGAGCAGAAGGAATTGCCTACAAAGTTGCGGTAATGGATTACCGTTTTGTGAACAGAGCAATTGCAAAACGCAGAGTACAAGGGTTTTTTAAACTTATTGTAACGGATGATGCCGAAATGAAAATAATTGGAATGCGCGCGGTTGGCGACCAAGCTAGTTCTACTATTGAATCGGTGGCAATGCTCATTGCCTTGGATAGAGGAGTGAAAGACTTAGCAGATTTGATTTTTCCACATCCTGCAATTACAGAGGGATTGCAAGAGTGTGCAAGGATGTTATTGGGTAAATCAATCGTAAAGCCGCGAGTGTTTAACCAACATCTTAAATGCTATCGGTATTGTGCTGATGGACGGATAATTGATGTTTTTAGTAATTCGGAGATTGGTCAACATAGTAATCAATCTAAAGAAGGCATAGCTGAAAAATAGAAACCTGTTCCTAGTTAAAGTTCCGCGTTAAGGGTACTCAATGCTTGTCGATGGCGATTTTGGCTGAGTCAGTAACGTTTTTGAAAGGTCATTCATATGAAAGTGAACTAGATTCGTTTGGTCTAGAAATGACTCGAAAAGCAAGGTGTTTCGGATTTTAACAGACTTAATCTTTGAAATATTCGTGTATTCTAAATACACAAAAACCAATTCGTCTTCGCACTCATAGCCTATCAATTCAAAGTCTGCAATTTTTTCATTTATAGTAAGTTGAAATTCTTTTCTGAAGTAAATGTCAATAAAGTCGATGTGCTCATTAGCCGAATCGGGACACAAGTAAAACACCTGTTGTTGTGTTTGTTTTAAAGCATTTTCAAAATCGTCGTAAAAGAGTTTTACAGCTACTTCTATTGATTTAGACTCCTTTTTCCAATGTGCTTCCGCAACAGTCAAATGCAGCGGATGGGGATTAAAAGAGAATAAAAGTATTAATAGTAAAAATACGCCAACAAATTTCATAATCCCTATGTTCTGCTTATCAATGTACAAGTTCAACTGTAACAATTTAAACAATTATACAGCTTTCCTAGTTATTTTTGCAAACTCAAATTATTCATATGAAAACGCAATTCAAGTTTTTGGTTATTATCCTGTTAAGCGCGGTCTTTTCCTACGCTCAAGAAAACACAAACACTAATAAATTCAGGCAATTATACGACCAACTGCCTACTCCAAATGCATATCGATCGGCTGATGGTCAGCCGGGACCTTGGTATTATCAAAATACGGCGGATTACAAAATGAATTTGGAACTGGATGATGCTAAGCAAATCCTTAAGGGCTCAGAAACCATTACTTATACCAATAACTCAAAGGATGAATTAAGTTATATCTGGTTGCAATTGGACCAGAATATGAGATCAAAAGATAGCGATACTCGCAAAATTAGCACTCAACAATTAAGCAAGAAAACCGCGTTCAGAGCAATAGAACGTGATTTTTATTTCGAAGAGTACGATGGTGGGTTTAAGATTGAAGAGGTGAAGGACGCTTCGGGAAAAGATTTGCCAAATACAGTGGTTAATACAATGATGCGAGTTGATTTACCAAAGACGCTAAAGCCAGGTGATAAGTTTTCCTTTTCTGTAAAATGGTGGTACAATATCAACGATAGAATGAAGGTTGGCGGCCGAGGTGGTTACGAGTACTTCAAAGAAGAGAATAATTACATTTATACTATGGCGCAGTTTTTCCCTAGAATGTGCGTTTACAATGAAGTAGAGGGATGGCAAAACAAACAGTTTTTGGGTAGAGGTGAATTTACCCTTCCGTTTGGTAACTACGAGGTAAGCATAAAAGTGCCAAGCGATCACTTGGTGGCAGGTACAGGCGAATTACAGAATGCTTCTAACGTGTTGAGTTCGGAGCAACGCGAGCGCTTCAATAAAGCAAAAAATGCTACAGATAAACCCGTATTAATTGTTACCCAAGAAGAAGCAGAAGAAAACGAAAAAGAAAAAGCTACAGGAACAAAAACATGGACCTACAAAGCAACACAAGTTCGTGACTTTGCCTTTGCAAGTTCTCGAAAGTTTATGTGGGACGGAATGGCAGCTGAAGTTGGGGTTGGTTCGAATAAGAAAAAGATACTTTGTATGTCTTTTTATCCAAAAGAAGGAAATCCATTGTGGGAGAAATACAGCACGGAATTGGTTGCACATACCATAAAAACCTACTCAAAATTTACCATTGATTATCCATATCCAGTTGCCCAAAGTATTCACTCCAATAGAATTGGTATGGAATACCCAATGATTTGTTTTAATGGTGGCCGACCTCAAAAGGATGGAACCTACTCAGAAGGAACAAAATATGGCATGCACGGTGTTATTATTCACGAAGTAGGGCATAACTTTTTCCCAATGATTATTAACTCAGACGAGCGACAGTGGACTTGGATGGATGAAGGGCTCAATACCTTTGTCCAATACCTGACAGAGCAAGAATGGAGTGATCATTATCCATCAAGAAGAGGGCCAGCAGATAAAATTACAAGCTACATGAAAGGAGATAAGAGCAAAATATCGCCAATTATGACTAACTCAGAATCCATTTATCAATTTGGAAACAATTCATATGCTAAACCAGCAACAGCTCTAAATATTCTTAGAGAAACTGTATTGGGTAGAGAGTTGTTTGACTATGCATTCAAGACTTATTGCGAGAGATGGGTATTCAAACATCCTTATCCAGCGGATTTTTTCCGAACCATGGAAGATGCCAGCGGTGTGGACTTAGATTGGTTTTGGAGAGGCTGGTTTTACACGAATGATCATTGCGATCAATCCATCGAAGATATTGTATGGTATAAAATAGACAGCAAAGATCCAGATGTAGAAAAAGCATTGAGCAAAAAAGAAGATGAAGCAAAGAGAATGTTTATTGGTGATATTAGAAACGATACCGCCTTGACTCCATTAATGAATCAAAAGCCCGAATTAGCGGAATTTTATGATGATATTGATCGTAAATATGAAGTAAATCGATTGGATAGAGAAGATTATGAAAGCTATTTGAAAGGCATAACGGAACACCAAAAAGAGATACTCAATTCAGGTTTGAATTTTTACCAGTTGAAATTTAAAAATCATGGTGGACTGGTTATGCCTGTAATTTTAAGATTCACTTTTACCGATGGCACAACGGAGGTAATCCGTATACCAGTCGAAATATGGAAAATGAACGACAAAGAAGTAACTAAGGTTTTTCATTTTGAAAAGGAAGTCAATCGAATTGAGTTGGATCCGTTCTTAGAAATTGCAGATACTGATAAGTACAACAACTACTGGCCTAGAGAGGTAATTCCTACTCGTTTTGAATTGTACAAGGGGAGCAGCAGTAGATACAGAGGAAGTGGAGGAGAAAACCCTATGCAAAGGGAAAAAAGAGCGAATGAACCGGTTAAAGAGAAGTAGTTTTTTTATCCAACCATTGCGGTTTCAAAGTCTTTAGGCTTTCCGTAGTTAAATATTTTCTGAGTATTCCGCCTTTTATATCGTTGACGTGAAACTCAATGATAAAAGCACTTTCGTCGTGCTTATCTATAATATTGTAAGTTTTCCGAATATCTATACGGTTAATTACGGTGTGAATAATTTGTTTTTCGCCTTGCTCGCCTCGTTTTCCAAAGCCACTGCTCGCTTTGTAAATGGTCATTCCAACACCAATTTCTTTAGTTAGACTTTGTTCTATTGCTAAGGATTCATCCGAAACAATCATTAGGCCTACAAAATCTTCGAAACCTTCAATCATTAGGTCAATCACTTTTGCAGTTATTAGGAAGGTTAGAATGGAATACATAGCGACTTCAATGGATAGTAAAGCTGTAGTTACACTGAACAGTATTACATTAAATACTAAAATCACTTTTCCAATACTAATCCCGTAGCGTTCGTTTATAAAAATACCGAGTATCTCAGAGCCATCTAAAACAGCACCGTTTTTAACCGTTAAACCAATTCCAGATCCAAGAAAGAGACCTCCAAAAATCGCAATGAGTAACTTGTCATCGGTCACAGGTTCAAAGTTTTCGTAGTGAATCATTATTGCAAGAGCGACTATGGAGACTATTGATTTTGTAAAGATTCGTTTGCTCAAAGAATACCATGCGAGAAAAAGAAAAGGAAGACTTACAAATAACAAAAGAAAAGATATGTCAACGCCGGTTACCTCACTTAATAGAATAGCAATGCCTGTTGCATCACCATCTAGAAAACCATTTGGCAGAAGAAACACCTTTAGGCCAATACTTGCAAGTAAAACACCAACGGAAATTTGAAAAGTTTCTGAGACAATTTTTTTCATAAGAGTATTATACAACAGAAATAGACTAATTCATCTACAAACGAAGTCTTAAAAAGGTTAAATAACGGGCTATTTAGCAAATAATTGGCTGATGTTCCGAAACGCTTTAAATTCTAATGCATTTCCTTCTGGATCATTAAAGAATAAGGTAGCTTGTTCGCCTGTTTCTCCCTCAAACCTAATATAAGGTTCAATTATGAATTCAACCTTATGGCCTTTTAATTTTAGAGCCAATGCCTCCCATAAGTCCCAGTTCAGTACAACACCAAAGTGTGGCACCGGAATTTCATGCCCGTCAACTGGATTTGAATCTTTCTCCTTAATCGATTTGAGTTCTACTTGATGAAGCACCAATTGATGGCCAAAAAAATTGAAATCAACCCATTTTTCTGAGCTTCTACCTTCTGAGCAGCCCAATATATTGCCATAAAATGCTCTACAAAGTTTTAGGTTTTGAACTGGAATTGCGAGGTGAAAAGGCTGCATGGTGTTTTGTTTTAAGGTTCAATAACCTCCATTACCCAACGAAAACCTATGGCAGTGTTGGGAGCAAAGTTTTCTTTAAATGGATCTTTTGCATTTATGGAAAGGTATTCAGAAGTATTGATCCATCCGCCTCCGGCTGTTGTACCTTCAGTTAAAAGCATTTCCGCTGCATTGCCCGAGAGGTTATAAATGCCTAGTTTGTTCGGCCAATAGGACTCAACAGGGGCAAGAATATCTGCTTCGCTTGTGTATTGAACATCTTTTATCTGCTCTTTCGATCTTTTAAAATTTGCTCTAGACGCCCCATTTTCTCTAAATACTGAATCGCCTTCCCATGGATAAATAGCTTCTTTGTTTCCTGCCTGGACAGCAGTTACCCATTCTTCTTTCGTAGGTAATCTAAAGTTTACTTTTTCAAATTTTCTTTTTTTGTTTTGATTGTATTGTTCTGACAACCAAGAACAATAAGCAGTTGCTGCCTTATAGGAAATAGCAACCACTGGGTAAACTTGGTAAGCCTCATGCTGATAATAGTGTTTTACATAAGGTTCGTTGTAAGCAGTTTTACTTCTCCAGAACAAAGTATCTACAACAGTAATTTTTAGCGCAGTTGTGTTTGAACTTTTAATTAAATAATTTCTAAATTTTTTATAATCCCCATTACTCACCTCATATTTAGAAATGTAAAGCGATTCATTGAGTTCGGCTAGTGATTTTTTTAGCGCTTTAAAATCGGGTTGTTGAGCATATCCGTATGATATGGAGAATAACAATAGCGATGTAATGAAAACTTTCATAATCAAATATTTAGGTGAACGTAACGCAAAAAATGAAGGAATTATTTTATAAGAGAATTCAATCATTCATTGCCCTTGAATTTTAGCAGAATAGGTAAAGATATAATTCTCACGTGTCTCATTACTTTCCTTAGCTTTAATTGAACCATTATCAGCTATAAACAATTGCTGATAGCCCAAGTCCTTGAGAAAGCTTAAGATTAGCTTTCTATCATCTTGGTAATGCAATATTTCAATCAATAAAACAGGTTTATATTTTTTTAAAACTGTCTTCATCCCTTTTAGTGCATGGAATTCTGCACCTTCAATATCTATTTTTATGAAATCTATTTTTTCAATGTTTTTGTCGATGACATAATCATTAAGAGCAATCATTGGTACTGTTTTTTTACTGGAATTTGGAGTCATGTT
>Ga0209714_1001525_pt1 | contig 12487 bp, 9 predicted proteins | sample COGITO_mtgs_1104_5_FD_185517 | JGI IMG/M metagenome (GOLD analysis project Ga0209714, IMG submission 185517) | Pelagic marine microbial communities from North Sea - COGITO_mtgs_110414 (SPAdes) (version 2) | ecosystem: Environmental > Aquatic > Marine > Epipelagic ...
CGAAACTCTTCTGGCAACCTTAAAATGTGGAACTTCGTAATCTTTTCCCCCTCCTGAAGAGTCAAACTTTGTACCACACACGTCGCACTTGCTTTTACCATTGATTTCACCAAATTTACCAAAGTCTGCCTCCAATCCGCCTCTCTTTTCATTGACATTCTTGCTGTCCTCTCTTGGCTTGTAGCCACGCGTGGGAATGGGCTCATGAGCCAATTTTGTTGAAGCACTTACGTAAAAGACAGGATGATTCGCTTCCAGGTATGCATTACCCAAAGATTGGTCCTCGAATCGGAACAACCGCAAGACAATCTCAAAAAACGTAAAATCAGAGAATAGCCCCAAGTCCGAGGGGACTGGTGTGAGGTTGATGGCAGACTCGTCCACACCGCTAGCAACCAGCCCTTGACGCACACTATCGTATGTGTTCACATCAGCAGTCAACACGTGCGCCATCACTCCATCTTCATCGTGCTTAATATTTGCGATATTCGTGCTGTCCCCAAGAGAGCTGAAGGGAAGCTTCATCTCCCTCTTGGGCATGAACAAGGCAAATGATGTGAAGCTGAAATACACGGTATTAGGTGGCCGCTTCCCAATCAGAACCACAGCATCACGCTCTTTCAGCCGCCACATCGGGGACAGTATCCCAAATCCAAAGAGAGGGAGAGCACACCACATGTAAGGGGTGTTGGGGTTTGAGCCAAACTTGTCAGTAAAAAAATTCCAAAAAAATGTATCACGGTCCCGCTTCAACACCCCGCGATTGCTTATACTAGCAGTTGTCGTCGTTGACGATGGTGAGAAATAATTTGTGAAGGCGCTTGATATCCTGGAAATTGTTGGATCGTTCGGGGGTGGTGGCACTGTATGCGGGGCTAGGAGAGCAAGACATGCGATCCACACTGAGACGATTGCTCTAATGTATCGTCGGGAGCCCATCGTAGAAGGAGGAGTTCTCGTAAACAAAGGGGAGAATTTGGTGGAGCGAGAGGAGGGTAGATCTCAACTGGGTGGTCGATTTTTTATTATAATCTCATCAGAAGTGAAGATATAGCCAATAAAGAAAGTGGTGGGATTTTTTTTGCGAAACGTCGCTCCTTTTTCTCCCTGTTACAAATTCGCCCAGATTCACTCGATCCGACCATCCTATCATCCCATCCATCCCCATCCCTATAGTTTTGTTTTGAAAAAAGATTTAATCAGGGTGACTGAAGCATCCCTGGAAGGATTGTTGTCTTCTTCCAATTGGCCAGAATGAGCAAGCGTTTGTCTTCACCCCCCCCCCAAACTCCTGATCTCCCGAGCTCAAAAAAGCAAAAAACGGATGGTGCTCAACTAGCTGGTCCGAATGCGAGCGCAACTCCACGTTTACTCTCCGACCCCCGCTTCATTATGGCAAGAAAGTTACTCACCTCCTCTGCTGTTGATGATTGTGAGCGAGGGGTGGGGGTATTGGAGGGCTTGCTATCTTCGATGGTGGATGTGGACAAGGACGGGGTCGCGGATAACGAAGCGAGCACTTCGATTGAAGAGAGGATCGAGGCAGCAGCTGGATTTTACGAATATGGCCGGGGGCTCTATCGGAGTGTTGTTGTGAGGGGCTATGAGATCGAAGACAAGGGAGACAATGACAGGAATGAAAATAGGAACGGAAATAGCAGTAACAACGGCAACAGCAATAGCAACAGTAACGGCAACAGCAACAGTAACAGCAACAGCAACAGCAACAGCAACAGCAACAGCAGCTCATCAACTACCAACGACACAACGAAGAAGGGCACCGAACGGACTGATGAAGAAGACATCGGCATTGCTCGTGAGGTGAGAAACCGAAATTACCTCGATGCTGTTTTGTTCCTGGACGACGCGCATCGCCACCAGCCTGTTTTTTTGCGAAAAATATTTGTCATGTTCTTGATTATTTTCCTCCCTAACCCCCCCCCAACTACGCACGCACATGCAGATGATCCACCACGCGTGGTCACTCCTGGATGAGTACCTGCTTCCTGCCCCCGCACTCGCACCGCGGCCGTACACTGATTGGGCCCGTTTGCAGCGGCCTCGCTACCTCTGTACACTTGGAGATGCTTGCTCTGCATCAGGGGATCACGGAGATGCTGCGGAGGCTTTTTTGCAAAGTGTTGGACTAAGAGAGGAGAACCTGAAGGAGGCTAAAGGGGAGGTGGACGATGCACACGTAAAGACACTCAAGATTCAGCTAAATAGGGTTAAGATGGGGAGGTTACTTGCTGATTCATTGGTTGGCGTGTAAGTGCGGTGAAGGGAGGAAAAAGAAGCGATTGTCTTGTTATTCACTTACTAACCCATTGTACGTACAATTTTTGAAATCAATTAGTGTGGAATCGCTTATCGAGCATTTGACCAATTCTCCGGCTGGATCAAGGAAGTTGGGGGTTACCAATGTGAGTGGGGACGTTGTTGTGCCATCAGGGGAAGATATTGTTGTTTATGCGAAGGGTTACTACGACCGCGCAAAGGATATTCTCCAGGATTGTGTTTACGAACTTGGAGTTATCAGCGCTGATTACAAACCACCAAGTGAAAGCAGCGGTATCGGAGCAAACATGGAAGCGAAAGAGGGGACTGTTGAACTGGAAAAGGAAGATCTCGCCCACTTGGCAACCATGATGATATATTTTGGGGGAAAGCTGGAAGAATATAGCGAATAATTATTGACGCGAAGTAGAGGGACGAGTTTTTTTGTGGTTTTGTGGTTTCGTTTACGGGAGATTATAAGTTAAATTTCAGTTGTTGTTCTGGAGTGGGGTTTCGTTTAGGGGTTATGAGTTAATTTTCAGTTCAAAGTGTGGTTCAAAGGCTCTGGAACGCACACTTTGCTTTTCCCCGGGAGAGATAATTCACATATAGTTACGGGCAGCTAAGTAGAGAGTAACCGAACAACTAGGGTGAACGGGTACTACTTTGAGATTCTTCGCTTCAACACCTTACTTTCCAAATCTTGTGTGTAAATGACACTCTATCCCCCCCACCAATCCAGTGGGGATCCAATTTCCCCAACATTGCCCCAACAGAGGCAACATAGAACACTCCCGATTTCCAATGATCCAAACCATAGTTGCGGCAGTTGCTGCTATCAGGTCACAACACCAAGTAGCTCCGACCCAGGCAAGAACCTGAATGACTTCTATAAGAAGCAGGTACTTCTCCAGAATGTCAATGGCTTAAATGCTATAAAAGTTGCGAGCTCAAACGCAGTTTCAGACCCTGCTTTACTCGAGGCTGCATTGACGCTCGTTAAACTGGCTGTGAAGCGGCCGGACCTTCTCGACACTTTATACAGAGAGAATGTCCACCTTGCCGTGTTGGCATCTTCTGAAACTACAACAGACATTCCTGAATATGCAAGCTTCAGTAATTTAGACTGGGCACGCGGTCTAGGGGCGACAACCTGGGTCCCTGTGGTTAGCTGCGCAGAGGAGAATCTACTTTGCTATGGTTGGTATGGGAATGCTGGACGTGATCCGTACGAAGGAGAGAACATCTGTGTACATGAATTAATCCATTCACTGTCAGGCCACACCTTAACATATGACCGCTTCCTCGAAAACCCGAGAGAAAACCTAGAAGACAAGACAAGGGAGTTATACCAATCTGCTATGAGTGCAGGGAAGTGGAGTAACACATACGCAGCACAGAATTTCAAAGAATACTGGGCAGAGGGTGTGCAGAGTTACTTCAACGTCAACCAGAATGGTCCGAGTTCTGGGAACGGGATACACAACAATATTAACACTAGGGCAGAATTGTATTCCTACGACCGTGGCATGTATACTGCTATCGATAGGCTTTTTGATGGGACTCAGGTATTTGAATGCCCATCTGTAGGGCTTTGCCAGTGTGATTCATTCGAATGCCCTGTCTTGGGACAGGTTGGAGGCGGCGGAGGGGATGGCGGAGGGGATGGGGGAGGGGATGGCGGGGGGGATGGCGGAGGTGAGGGTGGAGGTGATGGTGGAGGGGATGGTGGAGGGGATGACAGCAAAGACGATGACAGCAAAGACGATGACAGCAAAGACGATGGCGGAGGAGATGGCGGTGGTAGCAATGACGATAACAAAAATGACGACAGTGGTGGGGGTGGAATCAATGACGGCGGAGGGGTCAATGGCGGCGGGGTCGACGGAAGCGATGGAGATAAGGGATTGATCAAAAGCGCCGGAAAGTGGGTAGACGAAAATAAAATTGTGGCTGGAGCAACCGGTGGGGGCCTGCTGTTACTATTTTTCATGCTATGCTTCTGTAAATTCTGTCGTGGCAACGGCTCGACGAAGAGACACGGCAAGCGACCCCCTTCTGTGAAAAAAGCTCAGTTTCGGCGAGCATCGGCTCGACCAGGCGGTGGAGTACAGATGAAAATGAGGAAGGCGCCAAAGAGGGGCAGCACCAGTCACCCGGCTCATATTGCCCATGTTTACGAGAAGAATAGGTTTGCCAAGAAATGAAGGCCTGAGCAGTGTGAAGCCAAGGCTGTGAAAAAAGAAATGACTTGAAATCTGGTGGGTGCGTGTTTTGACTAGCAAATTGTAGATGAGAAAAAATTGACTGGTTTTCCCGGGAAGAAATCACTACATTTCGCATTCTACATTCTACTCGCGTCTATCATTCTCTACGCTCATCTCAGATTCAATTTTCGCCATGGCTCTTTCAACAACTGCTTCCGCCACCACATTTTTCAGTTCTTTGCCCTCGCTGTAGCTCACCACCCCAAAACCTCGCCCATCGACTGCAGAGAAATCGAGTTCGCTGCCCGCAACAGTTTTGAAAGCGTCGAAAAATTCTATGGAGCCGAGAGATACGCAAATCATCAGAGGGGTCAAGCCGGTTGAGGTGGGAGCATTGACGTCAGTGTTGGGGTGGCTGAGGAGGGCGTAAATTATCTGCAAATACTGTTTGCCAGGTTCAGCACCAAGGTCAGGAGTGCAGGTGCCCGAGAGCGAGCAGGTGCCCGCTGCTTTTAAACTCTGTTGCTGACTTCTGCCTTCCTTCACACCAACGACGTATTGTCTGACTGCCACCAACAGAGGCGTTCCTAAATCACTTCCTTTACCAGAATTGACATCTAAGGATGGAAATTCTATCAACAGCTTTACAGTCTGTAAATTTCCATTTATAACGGCGCGGTGGAGGGTAGTGTGAGCTGACTCAGGATGGGGATCATTAAGTGACGCTGCATCAACACTCTTTGAATCAAGCAGAGCAGAAACAGTCTCCGGTAACCCTAAACTGGCATAATAATCAATAGCCCTCCAATGTTCGCTGTCCTTGAGGTCAGCGTCGTATTTATCAGTATTTAAGAGAGCTTTTACAATTCTCGTACACGCAATGTCGATCTCAGGCTTTGACGATGTCTGCGCATCCAGGCCACAAACCATAAGGTGTGAGCGGCCAAAGTCGTCTTTCCGGGTGAGGTCAATTGATGGACCATCTCCAGCAGCATAGTACGTTGCATCGTCTTCGTCTCCCGTATTTCGTTTCAGCTGCTGCTCGTCCTTATAAAACGAAAGGATCGAGTAAACCGTGGGGAAGTCATGGACAGTTACAGCCTCGTTAAGGCGATCACGGTAAAGAGGATTACTTCCAGTAGGTTTTATCAGGAAAAAAAAGAAAATATGCGTTTGGAAAGACACCATCTCTTGAAGACAGACTCGATAAAACTGAGCCGTTTCGTCTTAGCCTTGTTCTCCTCGGGAAACAATGTCTTATTTTTGAGTGTTTTTTTGGTGTAATAATGTTGTTTATTGTTGTTTGGTTCATTATATATATATATTACACTTGCTTTCCATTCCTCCTTCCAATCGCATCTCCTCCAATGTACTTTTGAACAGCAATGAGTTCGTGGCTCATCATGCTCGGACGATAACTAGGAAGCTGGGATTCTTTTGATGATCTGTTCCAACATGCAAATAAATGGGATACCTCGGTATCTACCCAAAGCAGGGGTAAGAGGAATCTATTTTTGGAATCAAGCATGTCGTAGTTCAACTCCCTCAGATGGCGTCTCCTGGTGATTATCATCTTGACAGTGAAAGTGAAAGTTCAAATAAGTAATTACGTAAAATCCTCAACAAGCTATTTCAGCGTACTTAATCCGCTTCTAAAATTCCCCTTCGTCCATTCCCATGGCCCTGCGACGTCGTCTTTCCCTGTCCGCAAGGTTTCTCCTCTCCTCTCGACGACCTTTCTCAGCACGGGGATGGTTAGTCCTCTTCCTATTCGCGGACCTCTGCTTGCTCCCACGAGGAGAATTAATCCTAAAACCACGATGAGGAGCCCCAGTGTCGTCAACAATATCGTCATCACTCACTGCTTTCTCCTTCTCATCTTTGTCTCCCGGTAAGAATCCAGGACCTTTGGCACTAATTGCAACAAGCTCAACCTCAAAGATGAGGGCCTCCCCAGAGGGAACATCGAGAACCAAAGCGTTTTCTTTCGACATTTTCTTGCCCTCGCCATACCCAAAACTTGCGGGTGTCGTAATCATTCTACGATCACCCGGGCACATGTTGACAAGCCCTTTGTGCCAGGCTTCGACAATATTCACATCATCTCCAATTGTGAAGGTGACAACCTCATCAGAGGCTGTTGTGTCAAACACCTTGCAGTTCGAGTAGAGCCTCCCAACGAATCGAACGTCCACTTTGTCACCACGACGGGTGAACTGGCAGTCGCTGTCGGGGGATTTCTCCAGCGTGTTGATAGTAATCTTCTTGTTGTCAGGAGTAAGATTCTTACCCTTGCATGGGGCAATGGGTCTCGATTTTGGTTTGCTGAGTGTGCTGGGAGGCGAAGATTGCGTGCGGGAGGGATCAGTGGTGGGAAGGGTGTCCTCAGAGAAAGCTGTAGCAAGGAGAGTTGCAAGAAAGAGCAGGAACTTCATGTTGGGCTTTGTCTCAGAAGGGTGAAAAGCAGGTAATGTATACGCCTTTAATTTGCGGGATAGGTTGCCTTAGGTTATCACGTGGGCGATGACAGTTTCCACAAAGTAAAGCAGCAAATATGAGGAGGAAGATTTTCAGTTTTTATGAGAAGACAAACCCAAAATTTTCAACACTTTTTACAAGCAGCAACTTCTAAAACAGCGAATGTTTATTATTGCATTTCGGAAGGGCCAAACCGTTTTGATAGTTGCGTTGCTTGATAGTAAGCAGTCAAAATAATAAAAAGCTTGCAGGTCCTATTTCAACATGGCACAAAAAAACACCAAAGCAGATGATATCAGCAGGCCGATAATGGAGGGACAGAATTCAATTCTCTTTACGCTCTTTATCATGTGGACAGTAATAGGTGCAAGCTTCTTTATCGTTCTTTTCCTCTCGCTTTGCGTTGGAATTCATTCAACACTTGAATTGTCCACCACGAGTGAAACAATGATTCCCCTGGCTCAGGAAACCAATGTTGCAATGATTGTGGTGATGTTGATGTCCGGATTTTTACTTTTATGTGTGTGCGGAAATTATAGAGAACTCGGAATGCAATTCGGGACTCTCAAGAAAGTCCTTCACAGACATTGCTTGACCTCAACAACACGATTCACCATCCCTATTTTCGCGAAAACAGCACTAGTTGTCATGCCTACTGTGTTCATGGTTACCGAGTTCACATCTTCATTTTACTTTTACAACCTTGACATCGTAGGCCTCCTTTTTTTTGTGTTTGTCTTCGAGTACCTTAGCCATGTGGCCAAGCCAGCTCTTGATGAATTCTATAAAGAAATTGGGGCCCTTACTGACGAAAGACTGCTTGAGCGAAGAGAATCATTGCGACGTAATTCGATGCGGAGAGCATCGAAAGTATTAACTGGAATAGAAGTTGTCGACACCGCTATTGTATCAGAGGGCACTATCGCATTGGTTGAACAGAGGGCGAAAAACCGTACCAAGATGGTTGTGGCGTTATTCATGAACATAATGATAATGGTAGGTTATCCCTTCACTGTCATCACATTGTTCAGATCGGTCGATGTAGTTGGCCGAATGGCGATTGTTTTATTTTTACACCCGCTAATCATGGAGTTCCTCATGCATGGTTATCGCGCCAGTGTTGGAAAAGCAAGAAACGGCTTGGGGGATGAAATTAATGTGGAACCAGTGCGAGATTTGGTGGGCATCTTCATCTTTGAGAGCTATTTAGTCCTGTGTCGCAGAATCATGCTCTGTAACCTTGGCAGCTTCCAGGCGACTACCATTGCCATCATTATAACAGGCATAGAGGAGACATTATTTCGCACCACAATTGAGCGGAGAGACATCTGGTATCACGAGATCTACCTCACGAATCCACCTTATACTCCTGATGAGCTCAGGAAAAAGAAGGATGTGTGGGCAGCTGCCATATTCTACTCCATGATTGCCGAGACGTCTGCCATTTTCATCTCGACATTGATGTTCATCCTCTACGCTGACAGTCGAATGATTTTCGACCTGGGGTACGATGACTCTTTCACGCCAGTCGATAGCAGTGTCTTGATCTTGCAGACGATTCTTGAACTTTTCAGCGAGCTGGCAGTCGACAGCATCTGTACTTACGTTGAGCTGAAGAACGACATCAATGTTCTGGGTGCGATTAATAAGATCCATAGCTCGATGCTTATACTCGGATGGTCGGGAGCAACGCTGTTTAGCTCGTTTTACGCCCTGAACGCCTTCAAGACTGTCCCAAATTTCGTCTACTGCAGCTCTCGAGATCCATGCGACTGCAATGCCCATGCGTTTCGGCTTTACCAGCCAATCTGCGATGCTGTCAGAAGCAACAACATTACCAGTAGTTTAATCCCTGACACCAAGAGCGAGGGCTCTCGCGGCTCATTTGCATCGATCGCGAATATGACAACCGTTATCATCGGGGCACTGGTTGTTTTAGTAATGGTTGCGATTATCTGCACCTCGCTGACCTGGATACAGCGGAAAAAGGAAAAGAGAGAGTATCGTGAGATGGAGCAGGCTCTGAAGGCCAAAGAGCTGACTCCTGAGCAGGCGGCACTCGTGGCAGATATAATGCGAGATGACTTTGATGCGAATGCGAGCATCCGGAAGGAAGCGACGAAGTCATCATCGAGTGGAGTCGAAGTTGCCGACCGCTCCCGACGACAGAGCATCTCCTCAAGCACACTCGCACGCCTGGAGATCAGGGCAGAGCAAATCAAAATAACAAAAAACCAAATCGGCCGGGGTGCGTTTGGCGACGTCCACAAGGCCGAGTGGAATGGCGTCGACGTCGCTATTAAACAGCTGACGAAAATTGAGACGGACACTATGAAGGCCTTTCGAGCTGAAGTCCTCTTGATGAGTCAGCTCCGTCACCCCAATATAATCACGCTCATGGGCGCTTTGTGGGGCGAGAAGATGGTCGGTATCGTGCTTGAGTTTGCTACTGGCGGTGCACTCGATGATGCACTGAAGCGCAAGAAGACCAGTTCAGACTGGACCTGGAGGGATCCAATGCTCCGAATCATCACCGACGTCGCCCAGGGTATGAACTATCTGCATAGCACCCAGTATTTTGACGAGAAGGTCAATCAACAGGTTGAATGCGTTCTCCATCGTGATCTGAAGCCTGGGAACGTCCTCTTAACGACCTCATTCGCAGCCAAGGTCGCAGACTTTGGCTCTTCCAAGGCGATGACTGCCAGCAGCGAAATGACCCTCACGGGGACCCCTATCTACATGGCACCCGAGGTTGTCCGTGGAGAGGCTTACGGAAAGGAAGCAGATGTGTATAGCTTCGGAGTACTAATTTTTGCAATGACATGCGACGAGGGAGATGCTTATGCACGATTCGCCGATACGGTTGCCAAAGAGGCGATGGATACATCGAATGCTAGCGTCATGATGAAGGTGGCAAACGAAGACATCCGACCCGATTTGCACCAGCTTGAGTACCGGAATCTTCGTGCTTTAATCAAGAGCTGTTGGATGAGCCGCTCTTCGGGAAGGCTCACATTTAATGATATATTTAGAAAGTTGGAAAAGCAGGTGCGAGACGAAATTTACAAGAAGGCTGATGCCGATTTTGAGAAGCTCCGGGAAGAGAAGAAGGCGGAGGATATCCGTAAGAAAGAGCTGATATCTCGCGCTCGAACCGAAGTGAGGCAATTTAAGGCACCGTTGGTTTTGATGAGAGCGAAAGACTTTTTGTCATTCTCCCGCCTGACGCCCTTTGAAGCGCTGAGGGACGTAGGGAAGCTGAAATCATTCGACGATATGACAGGGCTAGAGGCCTTCCTAAAAAAAAACTATACAATCTTCTTCAGTCATCAGTGGCTAGGGTGGAGCGACCCGGACCCAAGCTGTATCCAGTTCGAGGTGATGAAATCGGCGACTGTTAAACTTAGCGGGGAGAACAGCACCTTAGAGAAAGCTTATGTCTGGTTTGACTATGGATGTATACCTCAGAAGGCCCGCCAAGTGCAAATGTTGGCCGTCAGCAGCCTCCCTGCTGTGTCTTCTTCTCTGCATGCGTTTGTTATCGTGGCTCCTTCTGCGACTCATTTAAACACATCTGAGGAGTGCAGTGTCACCTCTTACAATCGCCGTGGCTGGTGCCGAGCCGAGGTCACGGCGCACGCGAGTAGAAGGGGCTTCAACAACATGTATCTTGCTACGAGTGAATCAGATATCCAATTGGTAAATGACGATGAGTACAACATTGGGGATGCCATCAATATTTTCCAGGGTGACTTCACGTGCTGCAGGCTTCAACATCCCAATCATGGAGCGTGTGACCGCGAAGAGCTTCTTGAGCCTATGCTGGGGCTCTACTGCGACGTGTATAAGCGCCGTTTTAGTCCCAGAATGAAGCGCTTCTATGACGAGATCGAGCACTGTAAGAGCACCGTCTTTCCGGAGGAAATCGAGGTCGTGCTGACTGACGGGGTAGTCGAGACTCGTCCCCTCTTCAAGGATTTGATAGATATGGTAGAGAAAACGATCGATTTTGAGAATATGATCGAAGCCGCGGGAGGGGAGAAGATATTTGTGCACACTGACGTCGTGGACTTCAAAGCCGAGGAGAAGGGGATTTTTGCCGAGGACGAGGACCTGAAGCCGATTTTGCTGAACACCAACGAGCTCGATGTCAACTTGAACAGCGAGGAGGAAATTTTACTTGGCCGAGGCGCCTTTGGAAAGGTCGTCAAAGGATCCTATAGAAACCACGCTGTGGCAGTCAAGGTAATGCACCGCAACAACCAGGACCAGAGGGACGGTGATACTACCAACGAAGAAGATATCGAAGAGGATCTTGCGAGGTTTCGTCAGGAGTGTGTGTTCATGAAGGATCTTAAACACGAAAATATAGTGATGCTGATAGGAGCAGTTTGGAGCGAGGAATTGATCTGCTGCGTAATCGAGTACTGTGAGCGGGGTGATCTGGACAGGGCTTTATCAAATACAACGTTGACGTGGGAGGAAGATAAGCTCGATATTGCCATAAATATCAGTTCGGGGATGAATTATCTTCATGGCTGCGTATTTTTTGACGACAAGACAAAGAGGTACGTGGAGGGTGTCGTTCACAGAGACCTGAAGCCAAGCAATGTGCTGTTGACGGGCAGTGGCATTGCTAAGATCAGCGACATGGGGGAATCTCGCGTGTTGTCTAGCGAGGGTAGCATGACCATTGTCGGGACACCTTTTTTCATGGCACCTGAAGTTGCTCTTGGTGAGCGGTATGATGAGCGCTGCGATGTATTTAGTTTTGGTATGATACTTGCGGAGATGTGCCAATTGGGGGGCATCACAGTCCTGCTGAAGAACGCACTTCTGCACAAACACCCAAAGACCAGGGTGATCGCAAACTCCAGATTGCTAAACTCGTTGCTGCGCAACAAGATTAGGCCAGAGTTCGTGAGTATGGGCGAGAATACCATATCTACCACGCCAGAGGCAATATACTCATTGATGAGGCGATGCTGGAGCCACGATGGTAGTGCGAGACCATCGTTTGAAGACATATTGAGCGAGTTGAATGAAATCAGGACTCAACAATGTGCCTTGGTTAGAGCAGGTCGGAGCACAGTAGATAACAATGAGATGGAGAGGTTGAAGAAGGAGCACATGGAAGCAGAGATGAGGAGAAAATCAGCTCTGGAAGAAGAGAGTAGGAAGGCTCAAGAGAAGCTGAGAGAGAGGATGAAGCGAGTGGCGTCACTGCGAAATCGACAACGGAAGGAAGATAAAAAAATAAAGTGAAGAGGCGCTGATGCATTTTAAGAAGCATTTGATTTATTATTGCAGAAGGCATTGCGGAATCGACAACGTTTGTTAAGAACGCATTATTATTACAGAGGAGATGAAGTGAAGTTACGGAGACACGGGTATACGGAGAGGTTTGCGGCTGCACAATTCTGTATATTAAGAGTCAGTGAGCGGGCAAGATGCCATAGTTGTGTGGTTTGGGAGAGAAATGTGTGTAAAATTTCTCTTTAAACAAGGCAAAAAGGCAAAAT
>Ga0209714_1001527_pt1 | contig 12483 bp, 10 predicted proteins | sample COGITO_mtgs_1104_5_FD_185517 | JGI IMG/M metagenome (GOLD analysis project Ga0209714, IMG submission 185517) | Pelagic marine microbial communities from North Sea - COGITO_mtgs_110414 (SPAdes) (version 2) | ecosystem: Environmental > Aquatic > Marine > Epipelagic ...
TTATTTTAATTAAATTAAATTATTAAAAATTGAATTTAAAATGTTTTTAATGTTTAGAATTATATATTATAAAATAATTTTAAATAAGTTTAAATAATTTTAAATATTCTATTTTAAGTATGTCTGAATTACATTTAATATTAGGTCCTATGTTTGCTGGTAAAACAACATCATTAATTAATTATGCAAATAGTAAAAGTAAATTAATGAATGAAAAAATACTAGTTATTAATCATAGTTCAGATATAAGGTATTGTGATAATAGTTTTATATCATCGCATGATAAATTACAAATACCTTGTAATTCAATGACACACTTAAATAGCATTTTTGAAAGTGATTTAACAGATATTAATTATATTTTTATAAATGAAGGGCAATTTTTTCCTGATTTATATGATATAGTAAAAATATTATTATTTGACCATAAAAAAAAAATTTATATATGTGGATTAGATGGAGATTATAAACAAGAGCCATTTAGTGTGTGTAGGTTATTAGATTTAATACCATTTGCTACTACAGTTCAAAAATTAAATGCTAGATGTTCTATTTGTAATGAAAAAGCACCTTTTACAAAACGTATTATAAATTCAAATGATGTATTTTTAGTTGGAGGTTCTGAAAGTTATCAACCTGTATGTAGTATTCATTTATATAATTAATAGAATATACTTTAACTATTGTCTTAAACTATTTTTTTAAACTAATGTTTTTAAATTTTTATTTTTTGCTTTTTATTTTTTAATTTAAATAAATAACATATTATATTATTTAATAAATAAATTATAATTTATATTTATTATTGTATTAAATATTATTTAAATATTAAATATTATTTAAATATTAAATATTATTTTAAATAATTGATAATTTATAATTTAATAATGGGTGGAGTAAAAAAAAATAAACAAACCATTATTAAGAATGAGAATGAGAATGAAATAAATAAAGAAAAAAACGAAGACAATGAAAACAATGAAGATAATGAAGATAATGAAGACAATGAAAACAATGAAGATAATGAAGATAATGAAGATAATGAAGATAATGAAGATAATGAAGATAATGAAGACAATGAAGACAATGAAGACAATGAAGATAATGAAGATAATGAAGATAATGAAGATAATGAAGACAATGAAGACAATGAAGACAATGAAATTGAAGATGGTATAATTATAAAAATAATTAAAAAACGTGGTAGAAAACCTAAAATTAAAACACAATCTGAAATTGAAATGTTAGAAACAATAAAAAGAAAAAAAATAGAAAAAAAAGAAAATAAAATTAAAATGGAAGAATTAAAGAAAGAAACTAAATTAAATAAAATAAAAAATAAAACGAATGATGATAATAATGATAATGAAGAAAATGGTATTATGAAAACTAAAAGGAGAGGTAGAAAACCTAAAGACAAATTTAAATATGAAAATAATGATATAGAAGATTTAAATCATATCAAAAAAGATGAAAATATAATTATCAAATTACCATTAAGTTGTTTAAAATTAACTGAAGAATTTACAAATGGTAAAGATTTATTTCAATACAATCCAACTATTTCAGAACCATTGCCTTACACGAATGATACAAATAATATGAATAATACTAATTTTGAATTTATAGATAATGAAAATAATAGTATAAATAATAATTGTATTGAAAATAATATTAATAGTAATATTTCTGATAATAATAATAATGAAAATAATAGTAATGAAAATAATAATAATAAGCCAAAACAAAGTGAAATACAAACATATAATCAACAATCAATATTAAATAACATAAATAATAATTATAGTAATTTAAATGAAACTAATACTACAAAAAAAGAACCAATTAGACAAATAGATATTATTTTGAATAATAAATATAATAGTAATACTGATAAATTAAATGTATTAACTCATTTGAGTATAAATACAAAAACTGAGAATTGGATTACAACTACAAATATTGCATGTTTATGGTGTTGTCATTCATTTACTAATATACCTTGGGGAATACCTTATAAATATAGTAAAAATAAATTTCAACTCTTTGGTAATTTTTGTTTACCTAATTGTGCGTTAGCATATATATTACAATATTATAAAGATGATGATAGTTATTGGGAAAAAATATCATTATTAAATTTATTATATTTTAAAGTATTTGGAGACTATAAAAATTTAACCCCATCTATTGATAAAATGGCATTAAAATTATTTGGAGGGAAATTAGATATTGATGAATATAGAAATATAAATGGATTAAATGATAAAATGTATAATATTGAATTTCCACCGTGTAATACAATAATACCAATTTTAGAAGAAATATATAAAAAAACAAATTTAAATAATACTTTCTTACCAATAGATAAAAAAAATTCACAACCTTTATTAACAATGAATGATTTTAAACTCAAAAGAAATAAACCTATTATAAATCCCAAAAACACATTAGATTTTTGTTTAAAAAATTAATAGATTAGATTATATAGTTTAATTATAAGTTTATTATTTAATATAAAGTGTTTATTTTTAATATAATTTTAATTTTTATTTTTAATACATTTTTAATTTTTTATATAATTAATAGTTAAGTTAAATCTATTTTTATTTTTTCTAAACTATAATTATAAATATAATTATATATAGATATAATTAGTAAATAAAAAATAGATATAAATAAATATGGTAATAAATCAATTATTTATATCTAAACCTCCTTTTGAATTAGTAAATAATATAATAAAAAATTTTGGATTAAAAAGTATAAATGATACAAAACAATTTAGTTATTTAGATATGAATAAACATAATACAATAACTAATTTTAATACATTAGAAAATGAATTAAATAAATATTATTTACCTTGTAAAAAAAAGAAATATTTTAATGATATTAATACTTTAACGAATAAACAAGCAATTACAATTTTACGTCAATTATTAAAAGTATATAACTATGATTTATTTAGTAAAGAAAAATTTATTAAAGGAACAAAATATTCTGTTTATAAAATAATAAGTAAAAATGATAAAATATTTAATTTAAATAAAAAAAAGAAAGAAATTATAATTTCATTTGATTAAATAAATTTTTATAAATAATTTATATTATAATATATAATTAATTAAACAAGAGGAGCACCTGCTTTAGAAACATTAGCACCTTCAAGAGCACTCATAGGAGAACCAGAACCAGCAAGACCAAGATTGGGAGGATTCATGTAATCAGCACGGGAACCTGCTTCGGATTGACTAAATTTTGCAACATCTTCAGCACTCATTTCTGCTTGATTATAAGAACCTAATGAATATTGGCTAGAAATCCAGTCAGAACCACCACCTCTCATTTTACGAACTCTGCGGGATTTACCTTTGGATTTACGGGATTTACCTTTGGATTTGCGGGATTTACCTTTGGATTTACGGGATTTACCTTTGGATTTACCTTTGGATTTACGGGATTTACTTTTGGATTTACGGGATTTACTTTTGGATTTACGGGCTCCGCCTGAAGGTTGATAAAGGTTTAAACTATCCATATTACCTTTAATAGGTTTAGAACCAATAAAAGAATTAGTTTTAGCATCAGCATTTAAATGAGACATAACCATATCAGATGCTTTACTACCACCTTTCATAGGTCCTTCACGAATACGAGGAGAAGTTACAAAATCGTTTTTAACGTGGGGGTGTGCTTTAACTGCTTCATTTACAAGATTAGAAGCAGGAGAACCACCTTTTTGATGTTTTCTTTTTAAAGAAGATTTCTTTTTAGAAATCATTTTCTTTGAACGCATATGAGTTTTAGTTTTACGTTGAACAGCCATTTTATAATATAGTTAATTAATATAAGGGTATTAGATAAATTTATATTTTTGTCTATTATTATTATATAATATTTTATTTGAAAATGATAAAAAAAATAAAAATAATTTAAATTAATTAAAAATATTAAAAACATTAAAAATATTTAAAATAATTAAAACATTAAAAATAATATAATAATTATTTACAAATTTATATATATATAAAAATTGATTAATTAAATTTAAACTAATATAAAAATAAAAACTAAATAATAAATAAAAGTAAATAGTATAATATATAAATCACTTAATTATAAATTAAAAAATAATAAATATATAAATATATTAATATAAGTTTAAAATGAAATTTTGCCCTGATTGTGAAACTTATTTAATGACTGAAATAGTAAATAATGATAATACAAATAAAATATTAAGTTATAAATGTAAAAATTGCAATTATAGAAAAGTAATAGATATAGCAGAAGAACCAGAATATAAATGTGTATATAAAAAAAATTATACTATTAATGAAAAATCAATTGATGAAAATACAATCAAATATTTAAATAATGACCCAACATTACCACACGTTGACAATATTAAATGTCCTAATAATGAATGTATTACAAATAAAATAAATGAACCATCTGAAATTCTTAATGAAACCACTAAAAATATAAATAATGTTTTGTATTTAGTAATTAATGAAAATACATTAACATATTTATATAAATGTTGTAATTGTAATCATATTTGGACTAATAAATAGATAAATTAAAATAATATGAATAATCATACTTTCTATTTTAAATTTTTATTTCTATTTTAAATTTTTATTTCTATTTTAAATTTTTATTTCTATTTTAAATTTTTATTTCTATTTTCTTTATTTTTTCTTTATTTTTAATAGGTAATTATATATTAATAATATATATATGATAATAATAAATAGAATATAAAATAGAATAATAATAGAATAGTATATTAAATAATGTCAAATAATACTAATATAAATAATCATTATAAAAGTGTTGTAAATGAAATTAAAACAAGATATGGTAATTCAAGTATATCAAATAATAATTCTTCATCATTAAATAATAATAGTAATAATGATAGTAATATAAATAAAATAGCAGTAAAAATTAAAAATCATTTAAGTAGTAATTTAAAATATTGGGTATTTATTGTATTACCTGTCCTTATAATATTATTATATTTACTATATCAATATAATTTAGGTTCTAGAAGTCGTTATGTTATTTCAAAGATGGATTATAAAGATAAATTAGAAAATAAACCATTATTACAATGTTATCAACAAGATGTTAAATATCAATTTAAATTATGCGATTATTATATTAGTTCAAGTTTTATGACCCCTTGTGTTGGCAATCAACATTATGATTATATTAGCACAGATATGATAATTGAAGTATTACAATCCGGAGCACGTTATATTCAAATACCCATTTGTGAAAATGATATTACCGAAAAAGCACTCCCAGTTGTAGCAACTGCTGAATATGGACAACAATTAATTACGAGTTTAAATGTATTAGATATTGCTATGGTATTTAAAACTATAAGAAATAATGCTTTTAAACTTAATAATACTAAAGTAAATTATCCTTTAATAATACATTTAATATTAAATACAAAAAAACAATTTACTCTAGATGTTGTTGCTGATAATATACAAGAAATATTTGGAGATGTATTAGTAGAGCAATCTAAATATAAAACACATTCAGTATTTTTAGAGAAATTATGTAATTTACTTGATAAAATAATAATCATAGCAACACCAGAATATTTAGGTACTAAAATGGAAAACTTCATTACTCCAACAACTAAACTATTTAATATATATCATTTTGGAGAACTTGCTCAACTTAACTTACCAAGTGATACTATTTTTGAAAATTCATATAATAAAAAATTATCTATGAAAGAACAAACTAGAAGTTATAATTTATTTAAAGAAAAATACCCTTCTCTAGAGTATGTTAAAGAAAATTCTGATAGCATAGGAGAAACCATACTAAATGATAAAGAAATATTAAATAATTTAACTTCATTTAATAAAATAGGTGTAAGTATTGTCAAACCACATAAAACAGAAGATGTTGATACTAAAAACTATGATACAACCGAAGCATTATTTATGGGTTGTCAATTTATTACAATGAATTTTCAAATAAATGACGCATATATGAAAAATTATTTAGAAATATTTAAAGAATCTAGTTTTAGATTAAAACCAAGTAGTATGCGATTTACAGAAGAAGAAATACCACAACGTGATTATTTATCTATCTATGAAAAATTATTAGAGAAGAATGAAAATATACTTAATAATTACTATTATAAATATAATAATAAAATAATTAGTTTTGAATCTTATAATAATCAAACTACATATCTTACTCAAATAGAAAATTATTTGAAATTTAGATTAGGAACAGACCAAGAAAAAGATAAATTTGGAACACGTTCTTATAATATAGGTATTAATCAATGTTTTATAATTAGAAAAAGCACCATTGGTGGCTCTGAAGATATTTCGTTTTATCTAGAAAGTGCCGCACAACCAGGCTTATATATTACATTAAATAATAATATATTTCAAATAGAACGTTTATCTAAAACTAAAAAAGGATTAGTAAATCAAGCATTTTATTTTGAAAAACCTAAAATAAGTGATGATGAATTAAGTGAAAATGTAAATAAAGGTGATATGATTAGTATTAGAAGTTTTAGTAATGATAAAGTATTGTATCTAGCAAATGAAAATAAAAATGTAAAAGCCTATAGTGATGCTCCGCAACTACAAGCACGAAATAATATGACTTTTTTTGTTAAATCTATTAATTATGAAATGGTTATTAAAATAATAACATTATATGATGGGAGTTTAAAAACAATAAATGGAAATTTAATAGGAGTATTAGAAAATAATACAAGTGATGGTACATCTTATGTAGTTATACCAACATCTCAAAATAAAGATAGTTTTAATATATTTAAAGACCAATTTATGTTAAAAAATAAAAAGAAAGGAACTTATGTTATTTTTGATGTTAATACTGGATTTCTTTATGATAGAAATTTAGAACCCAATACACTTGGTGTTTTTAATATAATTGCTGACAAAGGATATTATACTATTTCAAATGTTAATAATGAACAATTAATATTATTTAATCGTAATTTAGTAAAATTTACAAATAAAAAAAATATTATTTCTAATGAAAATATGTTTAAATTAGATATATCTTATGATTTATTAAAGTAAAATTATAGTTAATTAGACTACGTATTTTTAACTTCTATATAATTTGTAATAAATTCATTATATAAATCAAATCGTTGTGTATTTCCATATTGTCCCCAATCATCTTGGTGCATAAATAAATATTCAAATCTATCTTTATAAACACGTCGAATATAAATACTACTCCCTAAGCCACTATATACAGATGTATATTGTCTAATTTGTAATACCTTTTTAATACTATTTAGTTTTTCTCCTCCAAAAAATTTAATTCTATCATAAGAGTCATATTTTTTTGAATTTTTATCATCTTTATTATTTTTTAAATATTCAATAGCCTGACTATTACCACATTCTACACGTCCGTGTCCTTTTTTTTGACAAGTGCCACAAGTATGTTCTGGTGTTGAATGCGAATTTGGATTACCACAACCATATACAATACAAGTCATTTTAACTTTTTTTATAATTATATAAATGATACTTATTATATTTCAATTTTTTACTAATATTATAATAAATATATTAAATAGTTAAAATTATAAATCTAAATAAATATTAATTATAAATAAATTATTAATCATTATATAAATGAAGAATACTAAAACAAAAACTATAAAACAAACTATAAAACAAACTAAAAAACAAAAATCAAAACACACTAAAAAACAAAAATCACAACACACTAAACAATCTCCTCAAAATCATAAAGAAAAAACAAGTGAAATTGAATATGAAGCAAAATTTTTAGATATTAATCATAATGATTTAGTAAAAAAAATAAAAAAATTAGGAGCAAAATTAATTCAACCACAAACAATTTATAAGAGGTCTATGTTTGGTTTATGTGATGTTAAAAGAGGATATGTTCGTGTTAGAGATGAAGGTATTAAAACAACTCTTACTGCTAAAATATATAAAAATCCAGATTATCCAGAAGAATTTGAATTAGAAATTAAAGATGGCTTTGAAAAAGGTAAGGCATTTTTAGGTTCATTAAATCTTAATGAAAAAGCATATCATGAAACTATGAGAGAAAAATGGTTTTTAAATTTAGACAATGATAATAATGATAATGATAATAATGGTTGTGAAATAGCATTTGATTGTATTCCAGGCATTCCAATGTATGTAGAAATTGAATGTAAAACAGAACAAAATCTTAATAAAGTTATTAAATTATTAAATTTAGATAAATATGATAAATTATATGGAGCCTATGGAAAATGTTTTGTAGATTATTATGGAATGGCTGAAACAGAAATTAATAATGATATATCTAGATTAACGTTTAAAAATATTAAAAAAGAAATAACACCTTACATACATAAAAATAAAGAACTATTAAGTAAAATAGCAAAAGAGCATCTAGATACATATACTAAATTATTAAATTTAAAAAATAAATAAGTATAGTATCTAGAAATATAATATAATTATAAATATAATTATAAATATAAATATAAATATAATTATAAATATAAATATAATTATAAATATAATTATAAATATAAATATAAATATAATAAATATAATATAGTATCTAGAGTATTTAGATAATTATTCATATAATGTCAAAGGAAATTAAAGCAATACCGTTTAATAATATATTAAATATTGTTGTAGCCTATACTTTTAATAAACAAGGTATAGGTAAAAATGGAGCATTACCCTGGAAAATACCTGAAGATATGGCACATTTTAAACATATTACAACATCAAGAGAAGAAAATCAATTTAATATTGTAGTTATGGGACGTAAAACGTGGGAAAGTATTCCTGACACTTTTAAACCTTTAGAAAATCGGTTTAATATTATATTATCTAATAATGAAAACTATAGATTAGAACAAAATACAAACTATAAATGTGGAACTATTAATAAAAATAATAATACAGGAGTTTATTTTACCAATTGGGATAATTTTATAAATACAGATTATTTACAAGTAGAAGATAATTTTAATAAATTGTATTGTAATAATGAAAAACATATTATTAATAAATTTAATTATTATATTATTGGTGGAGAACAAATTTATAAACAAGCACTAGATACAAAGTTAAATATTAAAATACACGCTACTGAAATTTACCCTGTTAATAAAAAAGAAATTGAATGTGATACATTTTTTCCTACTATATTAAATATAAGTAATAAAACAAATACACAAACAAACACACAAACAAATACACAACCAAATAATATAATAATAACAAATGTATCACCTTTTCAAACATCTAAAAATAAAGATGACAATGGTAATCATTATTTATATCGTTTTATAACGTATAATAGACAAGTTGATAATAGATTAGATGAATTTCCTTTTAAAAGTGAAGAAGATAATTATTTAGACTTAATGAAAAATATATTGTATAATGGTGCTAGTAGTGATGATAGAACTGGTGTTGGAACATTAAGCATATTTGGTTCTATGTTAAAATATAATTTAAGAGATACATTACCATTATGCACAACAAAAAGAATGTTTTTTCGTGCTGTATTTGAAGAACTGATGTTTTATTTAAGTGGTAAAACTGATAATAAAATTTTACAAGAAAAAAATATTCATGTTTGGGATGGAAATACAACGCGAGAATTTCTTGATAAAAGAGGATTACAACATTATGAAGAAGGTGATTTAGGTCAAACCTATGGTTTTAATTTTCGTCATTTTGGAGCCGACTATAAAGGTTGTAGTTATGATTATGGAACAAATACAGAACATAGTGTAGGATATGACCAAGTAGCAAATGTTATACATCTTATTAAAAATGAACCTGGTTCTAGACGCATAATAATAGATTTATGGGATTGTTCTAGTATTCATAAAGCCGCTTTACCAAGTTGTCTTTGTAAATATCAATTTAATGTCAATACAGAGAAAAAAGAACTTAATTTAGCAATTTATTTACGTAGTTCTGATTTTTTCTTAGCAAATAATTGGAATAGCACTTGTGGAGCAATTTTTGTTCATCTATTATGTAATTTAGAAGGTATTGATTTAACACCTGGTGATTTAACAGTATTTATTGCTGATGCTCATCTTTATAAAACACATCAAGAACAAGTTAAATTAAATTTAGAAAGAACACCATTACCTTTTCCTAAATTAATAATTAAAGGTGAAAAGAGAAAAAGTATAAATGAATTTGTGTTTGAAGATTTAGATTTAATAGGTTATAAAGCCTATCCTAATATTAAAGCAGAAATGGCTATTTAATTTATTTAATAATTTATAAAATATTTATTAATTTTATTATTTAATAAATTATAAAAACATTTATTTATTAATTTAATTTTATTTAATTTATTTATTTTCTTTTTTTTATTTTTTATTTTTTTTAAATATAATATTTGTAATTATTAATAAATAAAAAATACTTATAATTAGTATAAAATAATTATTATAAAAAATAAAAAATGAGTTGGAATAGATTATCAAGTGATACATGCAGTTACCGTAATGAATTAGCCCAATCAGTAGGTTCTTTAGGTTGGGTTTTAGATTCATCTAGGTTTGAAAATAATTCTAAATGTCGTATGGCACACGGTATTGTTGGTGGAAATGATGTTAGTATTATTAAAGGAAATATGGTTGATTTAGAAAGTGACCTTAAAGGTGTTACTAGATTATCAAGCAAATGTCCCACCCTCCAATATATGAACCCTTGCCCTCAAGGCTCAATGAATGCCTGCCAACCACGTCAAGTTGTTATTCGTGGTAATCCTAGTAATGTGGGGCGTGTTGTTGATACACAACCCCTTCATCTTAAAGAATGTCAAATGTTTAGATACACACCAGTCCCAGTCCCCGCTTCTATTAGAATGCCTAAGTGTTAAGTGTTAAATTTTAATTAAATTAAACATTAACTTTAATTAATCCTTTACTTAAACATTTACTTAAATTTTTAATTAAATAATAAAGTAAATAATATTTATTATTTAATGTTTATAACTTTTTATATTTTTTCTAATATTAATATAGTAATTAAAACTTATAATAATAAAAATAAATAAAAATGAATAATAATATGAACAATAATATGAATACAACTAATGTAAATAGTGAAAAGGAAACTAATGAACAAGAAAACTCAAATAATGTAGAAAAACTTTTAAATAAAATAAAAAACTTACCAATTGCGAATGATGAAAAAGCAGTATTAATGAAACAATTAAAAACAAATATAATGACACCTTCTAAAGATGAAGATAAAAATTTAGAAGAAATTAAAAATAAATATTTACAAAATGTTCCACAACAAATGTTAGACCCTAACTATAGTAATGAACAAATGAATACAAATTTACAACTACAACCACAACATTTACAATCTCAACAACAGTATAATCCTCAACAATTATTACATTCACAATCACAACAACAACCACAACCACACTATTTACAACAACAACCAACTAATTTAATGACAACAGCACATTTTGAAATATTAAAAAATAAATTAGATAGTTTACAATATGAATTAATAGACTTATTAAGACACGTTAAAGACTATACACAAAGATATATGAATGCTGTTAGACAACAAGATTTAGATAAAATTGATGACTATATAAATGGTCTTTTTGAAGTAGATAAGGCATTAAAAGAAACAAGAGAAAAATCAAAACAAGAAGAAAGTGTAAGTGAAGAAGATACTGAAAAAGCAGAAGATACAGAACAAAGTATGATTGCTAAAACTACAAATGGTATTACTAGTTTTATGGGTAATATTGGTAGTAGTGTTTCTGGTATTACAGGTTTAGTATCATCAACTGCTGATATGGCAAATAATTATTTATCTAAAAAAATTATAAGTAGTCCAGAAGAAACATCAAAAAACCCTACAGAAACATTAAGTAATAATACTAAATATAAAAATACTAGTAGTAATAAAAATGTTATGTCAATAAATGATTATATTAATGATAAAAAAGAAAATAAATTAAATGAAACAAATAGTAATGAAATAAATAGTAATGAAACAAATAGTAATGAAACAAATAGTAATGAAACAAATAGTAATGAAACAAATAGTAATGAAACAAATAGTAATGAAACAAATAGTAATGAAAATCAAGTTATTTTAAATAGTGGTAATATTAATAAATTAGGTTTAAATAATACAACTGAAGAACCTAATACAACTGAAGAACCTAATACAACTGAAGAACCTAATACAACTGAAGAAACTACACCTGAAAATTTAGGTAATGCTTTAGAAGAATTAAATAATGAAATGGAAAACGATATTAATAATACATTATTAAATCAAAATGATACTATACCTAATGATACTAATATTCAATCAGGCGGTTCTAAAAAATCTTATTTAAAATTAAAAAATAATATAGAAATTCTTAATTTAAAATTAACAAAAAAAAAAT
>Ga0209714_1001536_pt1 | contig 12442 bp, 10 predicted proteins | sample COGITO_mtgs_1104_5_FD_185517 | JGI IMG/M metagenome (GOLD analysis project Ga0209714, IMG submission 185517) | Pelagic marine microbial communities from North Sea - COGITO_mtgs_110414 (SPAdes) (version 2) | ecosystem: Environmental > Aquatic > Marine > Epipelagic ...
AAAACCTAAACTTAACTTATTAGGCGCCACCTTTTGCGCCTTTGCGCCTTTAAGCCCACCTGAAATTTTATTGCTTTATTATCTAACAGGGGCATTGACTAAGATGAGACAAGTTAATAACATGTCTCATCGTGATCTTTCCTTAACAAAATATAAGTGCAAACCCTCGGTGGTTCAATCTTTTCTAGGTTTATCAATAATTCTACTGTTACTAGTGGCGGCAGTGACGGAGCCTAGTAGCGTCGGGAAAAAGTTGAATCCCCCGAAGATGGTGGCGAAGCAATATCTGGGAGCGAAAACTGCCCACACCATGAGATGACGGCACATGATGGTAACGCTGAGACATGCTCCGAAAAGCTCCCCAATTTGGAACCAGCCATACCAGTCACTGACGGCTCTGAAGTGCTTCTTCCTCATAGCACTTGCGCTGATGGTTTGGGACCAAATGAACATCAAGCTTAAAACTTCCCACCCAAAGGAGTTTGTACCGAGGGAGAATGCTCCGCTCCACCAAGTGAATTCATCCCTCCATACAAAGGCCGCACTGTATTGGAGCATATTGAACGAGCAAGCGTGTCCCGTCGCGAAGAAAACGTGTCTGGTTGCGAATTTAAGGAGTGATGCGACGAGTACCGGGCTCGCGTTGACGGCCATAATTCTCGAAAACTGCAGAAATACAATCAGGGCACTGGGGGCACTTGAGGGTCCAGTCAGCGTCATAATTATCAGAGTGAACTGGAAGCTGCGTATCTTCAAGCTTGTGCCCTTGATAGGTGCTAGTGCAAGCGCAGCTGCACCGACCATTGTAACCGTGGCCAAGAGGTGACCGTCACTTCCGTAAAATTTCTGGATCCAGGAAATAGCAAGGCAAATGTAGAGACAACCTTCTCCCAGAAGCAAACAGAAGGATAGCTTTGTCATCGATTTCGATTTTACCGAATATTCTTCTTCTTTCAGCCGGAAGCGAACCAGGAAAAGTCCCGCTAAAAATGGAACGAAACAAGCGGGTTGGTGCTCGACAAATTTGTGTAGAGCGACGTCATGCCCGTGTCCTTCGACAAGATCATGCAGTCTCGAGAGGAGGGGGATGACCAGCGGCTCAAAACTTTGCTGTCGATAAACTACGGACATGGAAACCAAGGCCAGAGCAAGCTGACAAAATTGGCGCTCGTATTCGATGTAAGAGTTGCTCATGACCAAAAGAACAGAATGAAAGAAAACGAAGATAAAGGCGATCGCCGCGTCGAGCTCCTTTATCTCGTTCTTTGCTAGCTTTCCTAGAGGCATCAGGCTCGCAAAGAGTAGCACTAAACCAATAGTAATAGCCGAGAAATCAAAATTTGTCCAAACCTGCAGCAATACGAGTCGAAGTTAGACAGTGACCAGCGCACGCACTCATATATATTATAGCCTGCAAAAAAATGCTCGCAATAGTAGCCACAGCAAGCTCACCTTCCTGCCCAAATCAGTGATCCCCGCCAGGAAAATTTTGAATAACGCGCAGGCCTCTCTATACGCGATGGAGTCCTTGCCGTCGCCTCCTTGAATCGCCTCCTCGTATTTCGCCACGGCATCCTTGAGCACCTCTTCCATCTCCGTAACTTCTTTGGAGGGCAGCGAGGCTATTTTCGAGTAGGTACTTAAATATTTCTTCACCTGCGCGCTGTTGAGCGCAAGGCCCAAGGCGACCTGCTGAGTGTGCGTCGTCTTCTTCTCGGTATTCTTCAATGGGACTAGTGCCGGAACGAGGCTCCCGAGGTTGGCAAATGGGACTGGTACGCCAAGTAGCATTGAAATTGTCGGGACCAAGTCAATCTGGTTCACTTTTTCGAAGCCCTCCTACGAGCGAATGCATCGTGTGAGTCGTTCCCAGTGCGAGGAGAAAGTACGCATCGCGCAGGCGTTATATTACTTCATTGAGCCACTCCATTGTACAACTCCACTATGCCACTCCATTGTACAACTCCACTCCTTTTCACTCCACTTCACTCCACTCCACTCCACTCCACTCCACTCCACTCCACTCCACTCCACTCCACTCCACTCCACTCCACTCCACTCACCTTCCCCTCCGCTCCAATCTCGTCACCATCAACGACCGACTCCCCCATTTCGCACCCGGGCGAGAAGTGGGCAAACAAAGCCGCCACCGTCTCCTCGTCGGACCCCCCACCGTGGTTCCCACCCTCTGTCATTCCGTGGTCCCCAAAGACAAAGGCGACCACGCATCTCTCACTTTCCGACTCCACAGTGTCCAAAATCTTGAGGAGTTCAGCATCCATACGATTGAGCTTAGCCACCATCTCGGGACCGTTGGGACCGTACGTATGGCCGACATGGTCGACGCCGAGGAAGTGAACAACCATCAACCGCGTGCTGTTGTCACTTAGCATCTGAGGAAGGTGCTCAATGCAACCGTCGTCGACAGTGTTCAGGTCGCGAGTATTGAACGAAGGATAAGGGTGAGGGTCGTCGAACTGGGTAGGAAAGAGGGAGAACCACGTATCGTCGCCCACGAACGTCATCTTATTCTCAATTTTATTCCCTTTTTTATTCCCTTTTCCTTCCCCTTTATTCCCATCTTGGTGCGCTTGTGTATTTGCATTTTGGATCTGGTAAATGATGTTGTCCTCCTCCAAAACTCCCGCGCTAAAACTCTTGGTGATTTCGCTGAAGGTGGGGAGCCCGCCCGTCGTCAGTCCCTTCAGTCGCTGGGTCGTCACTGTAGGAGGATCCGCGACGAACTTGGACAGCATCGTCCGAGGGGACGCGAACGGAGGGAACCTGCTCATCACCAAAGGCAGCCGAGTATTGGCAAAGTCGAACCGGAGAGCGTCCACGACGATCAGCATCACCTCGTCCGCGGCGCCGAGGGACGGGGATAAGCACGAAGAGGGTTCAACTAGAGACGATCCCTCCAGGAGTGAAATTGACGAATTAGAAAGGTGCAGATCGTCACGGAGAAGTGAATACACATCCTGGCAGGAAGAGTGGTGCGGAAGCTCGTGTCGGTGCAAAAAGAAGCCCTTCGTGAATATTAACACGCCCAGGAAAGCAGCCAACAGAGATAAGAGCGGGACGTGGGCCATGCTTGATGTCGATTGTTCTGTGTTGTGTGTGTTATGATGGTACTTTTGTGGTTTTGTCGAGAAGCATTGGCAAAATGTAGAGGTCTGAGCGATAAAAATGAGAACCGAACTCCGCTCCCCCGATTCAATTCAATTTTGGGCGACGTAGAAACTAAAAATAAGATTAGCAGAATCCCATGTGCTGTTCAATCAGGCGTCCATTTCTTCTTCGCCAAAAAACAAGAACATAAAACACAAACTCTCACCCACTGAGAAATATCTTATAAAGTCCGCGCAAGACAACCTCGTACCACAAAACTCCCCAGCACATTTATATTTGAACCCCTGGTAGACGGTTTCTCTCCCAAACCTTCTCCTCCATCATCGGTGCGACTCAGACATGAAGACCACGCTTCCGCAGGAATGGCCGGAGGAGAACTCTTCTTTCTTCAGCCGCATAACGTATTCGTTCATGAGCCCGTTGCTTAGGAAGTCGACGAAAGCATCTCTCAGTGAATTTGACCTGTACAAAGTGAGCAAGAAAGAGAGCATCTCCACTCTCCAAGGGCTTTTCCGCTCGGTAGCCCAGAATGCAACAATCTTGCGCCGTCTTGCTGCCGTTGGGAAGGAACCGTTCCTTCGTGCCGGTTTCTGCCAGCTCGTTGCGATTACATGCCAGACTACAATGCCTTTGATTATGTACAAGCTCATCAATCTCATTGAGCAAAATGAAACATCTTCCCCCCCCCCAAACTTTCTCTCGACTGGTTTGTTCTGGTCATCGTTGATGGGCCTTGCCGTATTCTTCTATGCGTTCTTTGCCAACATGCAAATCCACCTGGCGATGCGGACTGGCATGAGACTGCGGGCGACATTAATTTCAGAGCTTTACCTCACGACCCTTGAACTCTCCCCGGAAGGTAGGAAAACTCTGCACAGCGGGGAGCTGACGAATCTATCCGCGAATGACGCTCAAAAGATATTCGAGGTTTTTCAGGAGGCCCACTTGATCTGGTCTGCTCCCCTCCAGGCCATCGTTGTGTCAATCTTGCTCGTGGTGATGCTCGGGTGGGTGACCATAGTGGGAATTTTAATCCTCTTCAGCATCCTCCCAACGGTGAAAATAATTATTAAGAAAATGCTTTCGGTTCGAAGCAAGCGCATGCCTATAACTGACGAGCGCGTCAACGCCAGTTGCGAGGTCCTAACTGGGATAAAGATCACAAAACTGAACTTTTGGGAGGAATCGTTCTACAGCAAGATAACGACTTTCCGCTCGCTTGAGATGAAATATATTCGGGAGGAGCTCTTCGTGTGGGGGATTACGCTATGCCTCACAGTCATGACGCCTGTCTTGGCTACAGGAGCTACATTTACGTGCTACGCGTTGCTACAAGGGAAGGTCCTCACGGCCGCCGACATTTTTTCTGTCCTCTCACTTTTCAGCACCCTTCGCTTCCCCATCAACGACATGGGGAAGCTCCTGGGAAACGCAGCTCAAGCATACAATGCGTTGCTACGCATAGGGAACTATCTCGATCGAGACACTTCCCCCCAGGAAACTGGTCAGGAGAGTAGCAGCGGCGACGTCGACATCGACGTCGCAGACGATGTCTTGCTCGAAGTTTCAGGCGCTGATTTTCTCATTGGCGGAGACGCCTCCGAAAATGAAGAAACCGTCCCTGACTCCACCGACGACTGTGATGCTGACCTGCAGATGATCAAGGTAATCGACGACGACGCGCATTTCTCTCTCGTCGATGTCAACTTCAAGATCAGGCGCAATAAATTTTACGCAATCATCGGCGGCGTGGGTAGCGGTAAATCGTCGTTGGTCAGGGCCCTCATCGGGTTGATGCTTCCGACAGATAAAAACAAATCGGTCAAATACAACACCAAGAAGATTTCCTACTCGGCGCAGTCGTCCTTCATAATGAACACAAGCCTGAAGGGGAACATCCTCTTCGGCGCCAAATTCGACAAGGACAAGTACAGTCACGTATTGAGAACTTGCGCTCTTGAGAGTGACCTATTGCTCCTCCCTCGAGGCGACCAGACCGAGATCGGAGAGCGGGGAGTCAATTTGAGCGGGGGCCAGAAGGCGAGAGTATCTCTCGCCCGGGCAATTTACGCTACAAGCGATGTGGTCTTTTTGGATGATCCCCTGTCCGCGCTTGATGCCGATACCGGGCGCGCTGTTTTCCAGAATTTGAAATCATCCCATCTCACCAAGAACCGAGCTGTCGTTTTTGTGACCTCTGCCTCTCACTTCTTATCCGAATTCGACGATATAATGCTTTTGCACGACGGAAGGACATTTTACCAGGGTGATTGGGAAGGACTTAATTCTTTGGAGCTCGACAGTGACTCCGACATCACCGCAAACAAGACCAGAGCGAATAAGCAAGAGGTGATCGAAGTTCTCAATCACATCAAATCAAGCATCCAGCAGGAGTCGTCCGCCCCCTCTTCTTCCAGCCCCCGTCTCGGCCCTTCTCCCGCGCCTGCCCCTGCTACATCAGAAAAAGCGATTGACGCCGTCGATTACGATGATGATAAGGATGACACCCCCGGGGGCAAGATAATTGCCGCCGAGATCCGCGAGTTTGGGATGAGTAAAATTGGCGTTTGGCTCGCGTGGGGGGCAGCGGCAGGCGGATTTCCCTTCATTTTCTGCCAAGTTTTGTTCATGTCAATCGATCGCTTAAGTTATATTTCTACGGAATGGTGGCTAGCACGCTGGAGCGAGGCTTCAGGAGAATTGAGCGTGGATATTTTTGGTCATACCTTCCCACCGCAAAAGGACGACCAGTGGCCTTGGGTGCGTGTTTATCTAATCATCACTGCGGTAAGCACCGTCGCAGTGTTCATTAGAACCGAGTGGGCTGTTTACGGTGGAGCAAGGGCGGCTGAATGTTTGTTTTTGAAGACCCTGAAGAGGACTCTGAGGGCACCGATGAGTTTCTTCGAGTCTGTCCCCCTAGGACGTCTGCTGAATCGTTTTACTTATGATATTGAGCAGCTTGACATCAAGCTCAGCCAGTCGATGTCGATGCTCATGATATCAATCAGCTGGTTTTGTTCGTGTGTGGGGGTGATGATAGGGGTGATGCCGTTGATGATTTGCGTTTTGGCCCCCGTGACCGTTGTTTACTACAAGCTAATGATTTACTACCGACTCACGAGTGTCGACCTTCAGCGACTCGATGCAAAGAGCCGGTCACCGGTGCAGTCGCTGCTCACCGAGCTCCTCCAGACTTCAGCGCTCGACACCATTACTGTCTTCAAGCAGCAGCCATTCTTCAAGGGGAAGATGATCTCTGCCATCAACGAAAACACAGAAGCCATGCTCGCCTTTACCACAGCGCAGAGGTGGTTCGGGATTCGAATTGATCTGTTAGGTTTTTTCGTCACTTTGGTTGCTTGCATCGGTGTAGTAGCGATCCAAGAATGGAACCCAGTGAAAGCCGGCCTCGCGGGTCTGTTGCTCAACTGGAGCTCTAACTTCTCCATCACTCTCCAATTTCTCGTTCGAGCAGTGACGGAGAGCGAGGCCGCAATAACCAGTGTCGAGAGGGTGTTGCAACTGTGCAGCGTGCAGGTAGAGGGGGAGATAGATAAAGAGGCGGACGAGGATATAGATGCTGATTGGCCGAAAAATGGCACCCTTGAATTCAAGAACGTCAGCGCGCGCTACCGAGATGGACTTCCGCTCGCTCTCAAGGGAATGAGTTTTAAGGTTGAAAGCGGCCAGAAGATCGGTATCGTGGGCAGGACTGGAGCCGGCAAGAGCACCATCACTAGCGTTGTATATAGACTGATCGAGGTGGCTAACGAAGACGGGTGCGTGCTTATAGATGACGTCGATATTGGCAAGATCGGGCTGAGATTGCTCAGGGGTCGGGAGAACTGTCTGTGCATAATTCCCCAGGATCCTACTCTCTTCAGCGGCAGCGTGAGGGAGTGCATCGATCCCTTTTATCGCTACGAGGATTCCGAGATTGCGACAGTGCTGAAGCGAGTCCGACTGACGGCGACAATGGACAACCTCGTCGAGGAGGGAGGGAAGAATTTCTCCGTGGGCGAAAGGCAGTTGCTGATCCTCGCTCGTTCGCTGCTAGCAAAACCAAAAATTCTCGTCCTCGACGAGGCAAGCGCCAGCTTGGACGGCGAAACGGACAATTTTATCCAAGAAATGCTCCGGGAAGCCTTCAGCGACTGCACGATTATTTGCATAGCTCATCGGCTCGCGACGATAATGGATTATGATAAAATCCTATGTGTCAGCGATGGGGTGGTTGATAGCTTTGACTCGCCAAGGGAGTTGCTCAAGAAGAAGGATGGCTTGTTCAGCAAGCTCGTTGATTCCACGGGGGAGGGAAGCTCGCAAAAATTAAGGACAATGGTGAGGTGATTTTTGTACAGATACAGGAGTTTTATTTACAATCACTTTTTTGATAAGATCGCGCAAAAATGCGCTTACCCCTGAAATTGCCTTCCTTCAAAGAACAAGCTTATTGTCATATATTTGCCACCTTTCGTAATTAATACTTTCCCGACATCATCTTCTAAACTATATACTAAAAATGAAACCTGATCAAGTCAAATGGATTGGAATAAAAGCCATTTTTTCTCAATTTAGGAAGAACTGCAACATTATTTGTGTCTCCATGAACACGCTACCACTCGCTTCTCGCTTCAGGCCCTGCGTCCTGAGCTTCCCATGACATTGACGTACCACCCGATACTTATATATAAATATAATTCATGCCAGCCCAAGGCACAAATCTCGGCAGTAGTCAATCACCTTCAAATGGTCAATTGTCGGGGTTGGCTCATCAAATATCACCTCGATGACGTCTTTGGATGGACAAGTGATTTCGAGCCTCCCATACAATTCCAAACCTTCTGCGTTGCGATCCTCGACTGGATACCAATGTCCGAGGCTGTCAGTCTGGCATTCGTCACAATACCACCAAGGCTGGTCTGCAAAAGATTTGGGCGGAAATTCAACGCATGTAAGGATTTCGCACCAGTCGCACGCTTTCAATTTAGCCCCTAATCCGAACAAAACATACGTGAGCGCCATGAAGAGCCCTATGATTATGAGAGTGGAAAGTTGACTGGCAAAGAGGAAGTTATGGGCCTTTTTACGGCCAAGGAAGCTGTGTGCGAGGAGAACATTGTTAGTTGTGTAAGATTCCGAGTCTTAGTCGTGTGGGATTCCGATTAACCCGAAGCCAAAGCGCAAAGCGTGAGAATAGGAGGGGATACACCCAAAAATACATCGAGCTACTAATCATTCCGTACCTTGTATCGATGGGCTGGAGTACAGCAACACCCGCCAAAATCCCAAAGAAAAATCCCGCGAAGTGGCTGTAGTTGTCCACCAAGGGGGTCAGGCCGAGAAGAAACAACATAATAACTTCGAACACGATCGACGAGAATACGAGGCACCGCGACTGTGGCTTTCCCATGATAAGAGTGTGGTCAAACATGAGCCCCGCGTTAACCCACAGATCAACAACATTAGCGCCGATTAGCCCAAATATGCCTCCACTCATGCCAACGCTGGATTGGAGCATCAGAGCGGAGCCAAGAGACCCACCATACGAGCTGATGAAGAAGATCGTCGCAATGACGAAAAAACCATGAGACTTTTCTAGGGGCAGCGCAAAGATTCCGAGGGAGATGACGTTGGAGAGATAATGGAGAATCCCAGAATGGATGAACCAAGGAGTGACGAGCCTGTAAGCTTGTCCCTCATTCACAATCAGATGGGCATCAAGGCTTCCCATCGCGACCATCGTATCGTAGCTGAAGCCGATCATTGGGTTGTTCGATAGGGGCTCCACCTGCCAGGAATTTACCCAAAAGCTCACGACGAAGATGACCGAACAAGTCATCAGAAGAACGTAAACAAACCACGGCGTAATCGATGTGCTGTCGCGGTAGATGTTGTAGTCCAATTCTGCCGTTTTGTCGTTTGTCCCACCCGTCCCATCCACCCCCCCACCCCAAACGGTAGGGGGAGGAATTTCGAATGCACAGTTCATTTTCTCGCGATCGTAAATGGAAATAATTCCCACATTCTGCTCTCTGCGCTGTCGATTCTCTGCACTCAGCTGCCCAAATTTTATGTCTTGCCGGATCCCGCGGAGGTGGTCGAAAGTGGTGAAAATTCCGGCCAGTAATAACCCACCAGTCTTTTCTCTCTTTATACGCTCGTGACGAGCTTCTTCAAAGTAGTGGAGCTTGGCTATCCAGAGGGGGTTGTCGCTTATCCTTTCAAACGAGTGCCTACGCCGCCGCCGTAGCTCTGCCGGGAAAACTGTGCTCGCATTACCTACACCCTCTCCTGCTTCTTCATTGCCTTGATCAACTACAACAATCCCTGGTGTACCCTCATTCTCATCTACAACACTGCCGCCCTCTTCCAGACTTCCATCAGAAAGCGTCTCATCGATTATTGCGCGAGATTTTCTCGTTTTCTCCGTTTTATCGTCCATCTAAAGTAAAGTTCCCCTCTCGATATGGAGTACACAGCGTAAAATCCACCCAGTCAGCGATAGTGAAGAATTAACGAAATTGAAAGAGTGAATGAGGGTTAAACAAAGTTTTTCATTTTTCCTCATGTTTCCGCGATCATAAGTAAGCTCGTGGGAGTCAAATTGGACCAAATAATCTTCGAAAATCGACAGCCACTATCAACTGATAATGTCAATCAAGCGTGTACTTTTTGTTGTTGCTATGGAAGCAGAAGCCTCTCCGTTTGTGTCAGCACTCTCCCTTGCGCCTTGTAAATCTGTCTTCCCCGCATCCCTCCCCTTTCGTTCATTCAGCGGCTCGCACAACGGCCTTGATGTAACCGTCGTCACCAGCGGAAAGGACGCGACCTACAGCACAGGTGTTGACAATGTTGGTACCCTCCCTGCTGGGGTGATGACGACTCTGGCCCTCCAGAGCTCCTCCTTTGACTTGTGCATAAATGCTGGAACGTGCGGCGGATTTTCTCGTAAGGGCGCGGAGATCGGCAGCGTTTTTCTGACCAAGGGAGCCGCATTCCACGACCGCCGCATTGATATCCCCGGTACCCCTTTCAAGGATTACGGAACTGGGAAAATGGAGAGTCTCTCCACGACGAATTTGCAGGCTGCTATTGGCGCTCATGAGGGCATATGTTCGACGAGCGATTCTCTCGACCACGACGAGCGTGACGACGAGCGCATGGAATTTAACGACACATCAGTGAAGGACATGGAGTCGGCGGCGATCCACTGGGCATGCAACATATGCAATGTCCCTCACTTTGGTGTGAAGGTGGTCACCGACATTGTAGATGGTGAAAGACCAAGTGCGGAACAGTTTATGGAGAACCTGGGCAGTGCGGCCAAGAAACTGCAGGAAACGTTGCCGAAGGTGCTCAACTTCGTTGCGGGGAAGGAGATCAAGGACTTGTAGGCCTTGGAAGCAAGTAAAGTAGTTAGGGTTTGAGGGGTTGGGATTGTTTTCTCTTTTATTTCTATTTCAAATTGTTATCTCTTGCTGCTATAGCATTTTTTTTACGTATAAGTATCAATTATCCACACAGTCAAAATCACACAGCCAAAAATCATACGACTGAACGCATTTCCCCCCTCTTGCACCCTCGATCCAAAATGTTTAACCCTTTTCAGAATTAAAATGTCCGGATTAAATTCCGGACATTTTAATTTCTGAAGCGAGTTAAGTCCCCCCCCATGTATTATTGCTGACTCCAAAACTTCAGCCCTCCAAATCCAAAACTTCAGCCTCTAGAAGCCGAAAATTCCCTATACTTGTCGGCTCCAATCCCAAACCTACAAGAATGCTGTAGACAGAAAAAGCAAAGAAACAAAAACTATTAATACTTCATCACTCTGAATATCATTTCCGTCCCATCACTCTTCACTTACCTCCCCTCACATTTTATCAGTCCATCCCCTGCCCCTTTCTCGCCTCCTGTTCCCTCCCTCGATAATACCCCCCAGTAACACTTGTCGTCGTTATCATTCCCGTAAGTGCTCCTGCTCAACTTTCCAAACCCGAATCTACTCGTCTGAAGCCGAATCTGCTCCTTCTTCTCGCCCACTATGCTCCACCTACCCCGCAGCACTCTCTTCTCCCCCACGTCAGCCAAAGAAGTAAAGGTAGAGTTTGCGTGAAGCTGAATTTTTATGATGCTCTCGAGAACATCAGGGGAAGGCGGAGGAGGAGCGGCAGTCGCCTTTTTCTTTTTAGCCAGTCGCTCGGCAGCATAAGACGAATATTTCCTCTTCTGCGGTTTGAGCGGCATGGTGACGAGAAAAAATTCCTTATCCGCCAAATCAACCTCCTTGAACCTGACTTCTTCCTCGAATTCCTCCCCCTTTACCAATCCCTGCCCCAGAATCTGCTCTAAAGCAAACGTTTTACTTCCCGACCACGGCCCTTCACCACAGCTATCCCTATCAACATTTTCGAGAGGCTTTGAGACGTCGCAGCTCTCGTGTCCCTCGTCGAAAAATAGATCCGAAAGATAGCGGGGATGAGAAGAAGGATATATTGTCTTGCCGCGTCCCACCCTGGCATTCTGCGCCGAGAGCTTGAAGGTCGACTTGTCCACATTCACAAACTCAATATCGCTCACATAAACAACCGTGTCCTTCTTTGGGCCCTCCTGGTATGCCATCACCAGCCTTCGTTTAAGTTTTTGTCAAAACGAGATTATTCGCAACCATTCAATAATCCAACCCACAAGCGGTCGGTGTTAGTTACCCGAATCCGTGTTAGAAGTGACCGAGATTATTCGCAAACATTCAATAACCCACAAGAGGTCGGTGTTAGTTACCCGAATCCATGTTAGAAGTGATGGATGCCAAAATTCAACCAACTCACCGTTTTCCAACTATATCCCACACCCCCTCGATCCGATCGTCCTCATCACTGGGATAATAATCACCCTGTGTCGCTCTGTCCCTGTCGTCGTGCGCCACCGTGAACTGACCGTTGGGAGAAAGCGAGAGAAGACGCTTGTACGGATTCTGCCAATGCTGGTTCAGAAAATGCGGGCGGCGGGAAACTAGATTCTTCTCAGCCAACTCCCAAACGCCGGATACAGTAAATTTCGTCAAGGGTGGCCGATAACAGCACACGAATCCCAGTAAAAGGAAGGCCACCACTCCTCCAAATCGAAATTCTTGCGCCATCTGTGTTGGGTAGAAAAGTGCTTTCTTGGTCTTTTTTTGTAATTCTGCTTCGCTGCGTAGGAAAATGTGTATTATGGTGGCTGTTCAACAACTTAAATTTTCTTGACAATTTTGAATATGCTCTCCCGGATGGATTATAGAAATTCAGAAATTCTGAAATTAGTAGAT
>Ga0209714_1001537_pt1 | contig 12442 bp, 11 predicted proteins | sample COGITO_mtgs_1104_5_FD_185517 | JGI IMG/M metagenome (GOLD analysis project Ga0209714, IMG submission 185517) | Pelagic marine microbial communities from North Sea - COGITO_mtgs_110414 (SPAdes) (version 2) | ecosystem: Environmental > Aquatic > Marine > Epipelagic ...
TAGAGAGTCAAGACAAAGCATGATTGGTCGTCTGTCTGATTCTTTCTTTGCAAGATATGAGTCTAACACTTTGAGTGCTTGAGTTCTAAATTCTTGTACAGTTGTTACAGGAATGATAACCATTCTTTTAGGATCAATACCTCTATCGACTACCATTGATTTTGTAATTGCACTTTCAGATTCAAAGTATAAAACTCCTGCATCTGGATTTGCATCAAGAAAAGATTTACACATTCCCATCACGAAGAAAGTTTTACCTGTCGCTGACTCACCAGCTATTGCTGTAATCTTATTGTCAGGTAATCCACCATAGATACTACCAGAAAGTAATGCATTGAAAATATAACTTCCAGTGTCAATAAACGAATTGCAATCTCCTGCTTCTACACCATCACTGACTAGTGATGCATATTCGTTGCCTGTTTGTTTAATTATGTCTTTTAAAAAATCACTCATTAAATTTTGTCCTCAAGTTCTTCAAATTTGTTTACATTCAAATTAGCAGATAAAGTTCTGCGTTCACCTTTTCCAAAGAATGGATTTACAGAATGTCTTAACCATGACGGAAACATAAGTAAAGTTCCAACTTCTGGTTTTACATATTCTTCAGTTGCTGGTCTTAACATATTAAAATCACGCATACCATGAGTACCCCAATTAAAATATGTAAATCCATCTATTGCACCACTTGAACCATTTAGTCCACCAAATTCTTCAGTAGGATTTGGAAGAGCTGCAATTTGGTCTGGTACTTTCAGATATAGAATACACGACAGTCCAATAGGTGTTTTAGTGCCATGATCGTGTAAAGGATTATAGTCGCCTTCATAACTATGTACTGTCCACATACTATCCATTTCTGTTTTATAACATTCATCTTTTCGCACATTACTCATGTAGGTATTGCCAAGAGTTTGAATTAAACCACCCAACAGTTCACCAACATCAGAATCTTCGTGGGGAAACTCTAATTGCTTTGATTTTTTGCCACGATTAATTTGACCAACTAAATTTTTGGAAAAATCTTTATCTTCTGGAATAAGTGTTTGTTCAATATGCTCATTGATATCATTAATTACAGCAATTGGAATATCCACTTTCATCATGTTAAATGCAAGTTGTGGTCGCATTACAATTCCTAAACTTGTACCTTGTTTTGCTGGTATAGGTGAGCCTGTAGTTTGTGGGTGAAACATATTGTCTATTGGAAGTTGATCTAATGTGCCATTCGTTTCGTGTTCTTCATAAACACTTCTATGACGCTGTGCAAAGTTTTTTCTATATCGTTTTGTTTTAGCTTCAAACAGAATATCTTCTTCTGACATTTCTGCTAGAGTCTTTTTGTTTGCACGTTTTACATGTTTGAAATCATTTTCGGTAGGTACAATGGTTTCCCATTCTTCTGGAGTACATGGTGGTATGATATATTGGCCGTCTTTGGATTTTTCAGCCACCGCACCATCTTTTAATTCTCCAGAATTTAAGTCATATATTTCTGCCATAATATTTAATAACCTTTATCAATTTGTTCCATCTATAGTAACACAGAAATGGGGCTGTTGTCAACCCCATTTCTGATTTTTTTACTTTACTTCAATGAGTCTTGGTTTCTTTTCCTCTGGAACAATTTGTTCCAAAGTAACAGTCAAAAGACCATTATCTAATGACGCACCATTCACTACAATATCATCAGCAAGTGTAAACTGACGATTAAACTTTCTATAAGAAATGCCACGATGAATTGTTCCATCATCTTCAGCATCACTTTCTTTTACAGAACGAATAGTTAGTTTGCCATCTGCAATTTCAACTTCTACATCATCTTTACTGAAGCCTGCTAAGGCAAGTTCAATTACATGAATGTAGTCATCTACTTTGCGAATGTTATAAGGTGGGTATCCTGTAGATTGTTTTTGTAAGCTCTCGAAGTCTTTTAATCGACTAAATTGCCTTTCAAAACCTACAGTGTAAGGACTGAGTGCAGCCACTTGATCTAAGAAACTCATACTAATATTTTTGCTTGTAACCATAATAGTTATCTCCTTTTAAATTTAAGCAAGATTATTGTGTGTGACCCTTTACGGCATCACCTATTATATATAAAGATTGTAACCATAGATTACAACCTTTTACATAATTATTTTGTAAGATCGAAAGTAATATTTTAAGCTTCTATATCTGGTTTCCATATAACAGCATTTTTTGTTTTTAAACGATTCGCAAATATTTTATATCTTGACTGTTCTTTTTTCCACTCAATTAACCATTTGTGGCCATCGCGTTCTGCATCTACGAATACTGCATTTGTTATAACTAAAGGCACAATCACAGATAGATGAATAATTATACTTGCTGTAGTGCTGTAATTCACTAACCCTAAATAAACTGAAGCAATAAACCCAAAAAATACACTCCAAATCATAAACAAAACTAGCATAAAGTAAGCTTGTAATTTTGGACAAGGAACATATTTTAATGGGTTATATTTTACATTCATAACAACTCTCCACAATGATACGGAGAGCATTATCATTCTTTTAAAGAAATTTGGTTTTTTCATATTATCTCCTTTTAAATTTAAGCAAGATTGCGTTAATTGTATCCCGAATTTCGGCGATACAATTTTATTTATAACGATTTTGGTTATTTGTTATCATTATATCATTTTTATAAGGGGCTGTCAAGCAAGTAATATATTTTTCTATTAAGTTATTTTTTGTAATAGAAGGATTGCCAGCAGTATCATACTTTGGCGAATCGTCATAATCCCAATTCATTTTCTGCATTATATTATACACTTTATCACTTCCTTTAATCCAATAATGTGACGCTTTGGCTTTATTGAAATTCTTATGAGTAGAACCAGCTTTAGCCCCAACTCTTTGAACAACAAAATTAGCATTGATTTTATCATCTACAAATTCAAAATCTGAATGTTTTGTTTTTACTTGTATTTTTTCACGAATTGATCCTGATTTCCAAACCTGCCAAACACAAGGAACATCATATATTTTACCATTTGGTAAATGAAATGAATTTTTAGGAAGTTTAGTTTCTAATTCTAACTTAAACTTTTCTGATAATCTATTAATTATAGACGCTTTTCTAAATGTTCTTGGTAGTATAAAAGCAATTGTATCTGCAAAAATAGCAGAATGATTGAAAAACTTTAATGCTAATGAAGAATTTTTACCAAATGGTGGATTGCCAATAACTAATATTTTTTTATCAGTATTAGATTTAACGAATCGATCAAAAGTTAAATAATCTTGTTGTATTAATCCTTTGATTTTAGGATCTAAATCTATACCTATTTTTTCTCCAGTAATCTTATTGTAAAATGAGCCATCCCCTGCTGATGGTTCTATAACAATATCGTAATCTTTGAAATCTATTGTTTCAATACAATTATTAACAACATCAGGATTAGTAAAAAATTGATCTAAATTATTCATTAATTAAAAGTTCTTTTTGGTGAATTTTTTTGAGTGTATGGCAAATTCATACTTTTATAAGTTTTAGTATATTTTTTAAAAGGTATATCACTTGTTAATAAGTATTTTAGACTAAGACTACATTGAGTTCGTCTTTGTTTTTTACTATCTATTTTAGCAGCGATACTCATTAAACCTTTATTGGTTTCAAGTATAGTTCGTTTTTCTTTCCAAATGTTTTTATTTTTTAATTGTGCCTGTTTACCATGAGGTATTTTTTTTACATAATCAACAAATTTTTCTAATTCTTTAATTTTCATATTACCCCATAATAATTTATGATGTTTAGGTTCAATATAAAATTCAAAAATTTCATTATATATTTTAGATTTTCCTTTTTGAGTATAGGTGCCTACAAGTAAAATAAATGAGTCTGATTTAGTTCCTTTCAACATACGAATAATGTCACCACAAGCAACACTATTACTTTTAGTAACTTTAATACTAAAATTAGAGTTTGAAAGTGTTCCTTTTACAATATCATATTTAGCAGTATAACCACCTTCAATTAATTTTTCATACTTATCTTTAGGTGTGCCATGAGTTGCAAGGTGAATTTCATTCTCAAAGTCATTACCATGTTGTTGAACTGCTTTTGATTTAGACGGCATAATAAATTTTATCATTTCTGGTAATTCTTTGTAAAGAATTTTTTTTGTGTTCTGGTGGTTCAGAAAACACACCATCTATGGCAAAAGCTCTGGAAAGTTTCTTTCCTTTTCTATTTATACCATCTTCCATACAGGTTAAATATTCCTGTTCTTTGCCATCTTCGTCATAAGCATCACAAAGATGTTTTGCTATTTCAACTTTATGTTCTAAAAGATTAGACATAATTACTTCTTTAAGAAAGCCTGGAGCCATAGGATTACAGTCTGGCAGGGCTTTGGTCAATAGAGAAAAACCTTCTTGTATCTTTTCTATTGCAAGCATTTCGTTATTCATAATATATTTATCCTTTTGTCGTGATAGTAATTTTTAGAATGTACATTCTGATTTAACTAATTCATCTTCGACAATTTTTTCTGATTGTTCATCTTCTAAAGGATTTATACCAGCATCAATTTTAGAATAAAGGTCTAAGAATGAATCTTTAGTATCTTCATCAAATCTGGAAACGCATAGTTCGATTGATTTAGACTTGTCTTTAAAGATTGCATAAGCCTTTACAATGTGATCTAAACGGCGAGTTGAGATAAGTTCATCAACACCACCATCATAGAAAGTTTTGCGAATTACTTCTGCCCAAGTTACTAGATTGTCTGCAAAGTTTTCATCAACATTACCATACTTTTTCATAGAACCAACAATGATTTTCTTTTCTGTTGCAGCAGAAGCGTATGGTTGTTCAATAGTGATTGCAAATCTTTCAAGAAATGCTTCATTCAGAATATTAGTTCCAATAAAGCGTCCATCTTCTGAACCTTTACCTTTAGTGTTAGCAGTTGCCATCACATTAAAACCATCTTTAGGCTTGACCCACTTATTGACTTTTTTGAGATAAACACCTTTACCTTCAAGGACAGGTTGCAGACACATTAATTTGTTAGAACCCAGATCACATTCGTCAAGAAGTAAAGTACAACCGCGTTCCATTGCTTCGATTACAGGGCCTGGCACAAACTTTGTTTCACCATTCACTAGTCTGAAACCACCAAGTAAATCATCTTCATCAGTTTCGATTGTAATATTGACACGAATAAGTTCTTTATTCATATCAGAATGAATTTGTTCAATCATTAAAGTTTTACCATTACCAGATAATCCTGTAACAAAGGCAGGATAAAATAAACCAGATTTAGTAATTTGTTTTAATGTTTTAAAATGACCCCAAGGCACAAAACCTTCAAAGGGAGCAGGAATTAAATTTTGTTTTTCCATATTAGTTGCAATCAAACTTACAGTAGTATTCTCATCAGAAGTTTCTGAAACAGATGCAGGAGCAGGAGCAGGAGCAGCTTCTAATGGTAACTTAAATTGGTTATAACCAACTTTATATTTCTTTTTAAACCAACCAGCTTTTGGAACACCAGCAGTTTTAGAAGCATCAACAACTTGTTGATTGGTCAAAGTAGAACCCGAACCAAACATTTCTATTGCAGAATCAATAAACTTTTGTTTTTGTGGAGTAAATGTAATCATAATATATATTCTCTCTCATTAATTTAAAATCTCAATCTCAATCTTACCTAGCTATAATAACACAACTAAACCATAAAGTCAAGGGCTAAGCGACCATTTTTATGAAATTATTTAGCAATGGGCGGTTCAGCATTTTCTTGTTAGACATTTGCTTGAATGCTTTTTTAAGTTCTGATTTTGAAGCACCTACTTCGACTTCCAACTCTGAGTCCATATCTAAGTCATTCATGCCGGGCAAAATGTAAATAGTATCGAATCCTTGCCCGCCTTCGATCGAAACAAAATTATCTTTTCTTAAAGATTTTCTGTAATTTTTTATTAAATCTTCGTGCTCCCATTCATATCCAATGATATCTTGGAAAATTTTTGTTCTTACTGAACCATTGCGCCCCTCTCCAGCAACGAAGAAATTTACAATAGAGGCCTCTGGGCATCTTTTTTTGAGAAGTTTTAGAAGACATTTAGTTTGGACACTTCGGCCAGTAATATCTTTAGAATTTACTCTTGTGTTGGTTGTAGGATCAAAATAAACATCTTGATTTGCATTGACGGCATTTCTGTAGCTACTATAGTACGGACAAAAATCTCTATCTACAGTTTCAAAATCTTTGCCAGTTGTATCTGTTTTGATAGTAAATTTGCTCCTTATCTCATTACTTGCACCATCAGTCAAAAAAATAATATGGGTTTTCTGAACACCAGACTTTTTTTGAAATGCAGGAACTAAATCCATTGCTGCAATTATTGTATCATTTAATGGAGTACTGTTTAATTCCATTTTCATTGGACACTCATATCTTAGTATGCTACGATCATTTTCAGTTGTCATCCAACTCCAACGAAAAGCCATCATATAAAGATTATGCATCATAGTATTCTGGTCAGATAAAGACATTTTATTTGAAAAGAATTGAAGCAATTTTAACTCTGGGATAGACAAATCTTCAGATTTAAATTTTTGGTTTGGGCGTTCATCATTTTGAAGTAATGAATTGTTACTGAAAGCAAAAACTTCAAAAGGAATTTGTGTGCGATTGCAAAACCAAATAATATTGAATAACTGATTTAAAGTACCAATAAGATTACTTGCCATTGAACCAGACCAATCTAGGAATAGAACTAAACCATGATTAGTTTCGCCAGGCAAAGTAGTAATCTTTGCAAACAGATCATCATTATATTTGTAAGTGTGTAACTTACCCATATCAAGCGAACCCGTTTTTGAAGTAGATGAACGCGAATAAAGATCAGCTGACTTTTTCATTTCAAATTCTTTGACCATATATGCAACAGTTTTTTTACTTTCCTTTTTAAGTTTTTCAAGTTCACATCGTGTAGAATCATAATACTTTGTATCACGTTTTTCCATTTGACAAGTATACTGTTCATTGAAAATTTCTAATATTTCTTTGTTAGGAACAATCACATTTTTCATTATCAACTTAGGAATAGAAGCATAAGAAATATCATTAGTAGCATCAGACAATAAGTTTTTAACTGAGCCTCTTGACGCAATATCTGTAACAGAAATTATTTCTTTAGTATCAGAATTGTCACTACCTTTAGCTTGATTTTGAGCAACTGTTTGTTTTTCCTCTGATTTAACACCATCAGTATCATCTGATTTTGTTGAATCAGAATTAGAATCTTTCTGATTGTTATCAAGAGTTTTTGTTTCATTTTCTGCTGAAGGACTGTTTGATGTATCAAAATCATCACTTTGATTTTCATCATCTTGTGAGTTGGTGTCGTCCTCTACCATGTCTTTAGCACCCTCTGTATCGTCTTGAGAGGGTGATTTAGACTGACTTTCTGGGTTGTTTCCAACAAAATCAATGATTTCTTTTGCAAGGGTTAAAACATCATCAGGAGTCACAGTTTGGTTTGCTTTTTGTACCCAAACATTTTCATCAACAGAAAAAGGAATATCTGAATGATGTTTATAATGCAGATTGATTCTGTCGATAAGATTAAGTTCAGAAATATTAAGTTCTTTAGTTCCAAAGAAATTCATGGAAATCAGTTCTTGATAACCTTTTTTGAAAATACGAACAGAGCCGGGATATTTCTTTTGAACAGATTTTTCAATACGAACATCTTCTAAAACATTTAATACTGAAAATTCTATATTTTCTTTTTCCGCTTGTTCTAATTGTTCTAGTGGTGTTTCTAGGGCATGACCTACTTCGTGGATAGTCATTAACTCTTGAATTGGTTTAGACATTTCTTTCCAAATAGGAAGTGAAAGTACACGATTTTTAACATCAAACGATGCTGTAGATTGATTTTTGTTTTGTACAAAAATATCTTCTTCAGCAAGTAGTTTTGCAATGGTAGATAAGTCTCTCATAACTTTTCTCTCTTTTTTTATTCTATGTTACCATTATACACAATAAACAAAGCAAAGTCAAGGGCTTTTGAGATTTATTTTAAAATAAATTTGTGATTACTATCACGATTTTACATGAAATCCATAAGTGGTGAAGTTGTTTTTATTCGTGATTCGCAAATCTTAAAGTATTCTTCGTCTTTTTCAATACCTATAAAATCAAACCCCTCGTCTTTTGCAGCCATTCCTGTAGAACCACTTCCCATAAATGGGTCAAGAACTATACCACCTTTTGGTGTTACAAGTCGGCATAGGTATTTCATCAACTCAACAGGTTTAACTGTTGGGTGGGTGTTCAATCTCATTGATACTTTATTATGTTTAGTTCCATCACCATCAGCAGCAAAATCTAAATTTCCTCTTTTTAGTTCTGCTTTTGCTTGGTTACCCCACGCTATAGGTTTTGCAGTAAAGTTCTCTAGTCCTCTGTGTCTTTCTGACTTAGAAGTTTTTGGGCAATAAAAGAATCTTGCAGCTGAACCCTCCTCTGTTACAAACCAACTTTTTTCCTCTTGATTTGGTATGTTATCAATAAACTCACCACCACTTCTTTTATAACTCATATGTCTAGTATTCTTGTTGTTAGGAAATTCGTTTACAATTACATCACTTCCATCATGCATGACATTTGCTGGAAATCTACCTCTTGGGTCTGCATCTGCATATTCTGTTCCCTCTGCTTTCATACCAGAGTTTCCATCTGTCCAGACTCCATCTTCACTTCTAGATTTACGAACTACCTTTTTTCTTTCTGCATTTTCTGTTTGACCAAAACTTAATTTGTCAATACCAATTGCTTCTTTTGATTTTGCACCAACATCTTTAAAATCTGGATTTGTATCTGGATACTTTGCATCATTACCCTCTATTCTACAACCATCAATGTTAATTGCACCAGTGCCATGTTTTAATACGTTATCTACAATAGACTTTTCTGATAGAGGTTTTCTCGCCATTACGATAGGTTCGTGTGCTGGTTTGAGTGCAGTTCCCCAACCCTCGTATTCATTCATTATTTCTCTATATTCATAATCACCTCTGTCTGTGTTAAGATGATTCCAACCACTTTTCTGTCCAATGTCAGATGATGTAACTTTGCGTGTACCAATCACATCTCCTTGAACACCATTCTTTTTATCTATCGCCTTACCAATATTCAAACTCTTTGGAAATCCACTTCCATATAACCACATCATCTGGTCACGAATTTCAAATCCAGCATCTTCTATTGCAACTGCCATTCTGTGATAATTACGAGAAGCAGAAAATCCAAGTAGATAGCCGCCTGGCTTCAGAAGTTTCAATGCAAGTTCCCAAGTTTTTGGATTGAACGCAATACCTGTTGAATCCCAACTCTTACCCATGAATCCAAGTTCGTATGGTGGGTCGGTAACAACTGAATCCACTTGTACACCATCATCAATTAGTTTCTGCATTTCTTTAATGCAATCTCCGTTAATCAGTAACATTATTTATTCCTTTATATGGCTAAAATTTTTCTCTTTAATAAATTTAATTGTGCTTCTAAATTTATCAGCAAGTGCATCTTGTTTGTGTGATATTACAAATACATTTTCATCATTCAGAGTTCCCAATATTTTTAGAAACTCATCTGTTCCTGTTCCATCAAGTGAACTATCGAATATCTCATCTAAGATAAGTAGATTTGTATTCGTTGAATTTTTCATCTTTGCAATAGCTCTCCAAGTAAAGAGTAGTGCAAGGTCAATTCTCATTTTCTCACCTTCACTAAATGATGCATAAGAAAACTCATCACGATGTCTTGACTTTATTGTTTCTTCAAAGTTTTCATCTAGTGTAAAGTTAACATAAAATTCCATTGATGTTAGATACTTGTTAATCAACTTATTCATAACTGGCAGATATTGTTTAATGATTTTAGTCTTAATGCCAGTATCCATCAACATACTTTTTGATGCTTCAAAATAAGTTTTATCTTCTTTTAGTTCAGTCCTGCGATTACCAATCACTTTTACATTTTTATTTAATTCTTCAAGTTTATCGAGGTCTGATTGACCAACACCATCTTTGACAAAGTGTTCAATCTCTGTTTGAAGTTTAGCATTAAACTTTTCTAGTTCTACAATAGATTGTTGTATTGTTGCAAGTTTAACAGAGTTACTTCTAATATCACTAGTAATGTTTTTAATCTCATTTGTTCTATTAGAAGCTTTGGTTAATTCTTCTTTTAATTTACCCATACCAAATTGTAGTTCTTCAATATCAGACCTTTTAGATGTGACAATACCTTCTTTAAAAACTTCATCAATATGTTGTTGACAGGTAGGGCAGTCTTCATTAGTTTCAAAGAACTCAATCATTTCCGAATGTGATTTGTGTTTTTCATTTAGTGTAGCTTTTATTTCTTTTAGTTTAGAAAGTTTAGTTTCAGCAGAAGCTTTATCTGATATTGTTTTTAATAATTTTTCATCTAAAAGTTGCAAATCAATTTTTTCTTTATTTCTCTTAAATATTTCTTCTTCATTGTTGTTAATCAAATCTTGTTTTTGTTTGATAATCTTATCTTTATTGTCTTGTAAATCAGATATAAGATTTTCTTGTAAACTGACCTTTTCTGTTTCTAAGTTAAATTGATATTCAATATCACGAATATCATCAAACACAGTTTTTAGTTTTTGTTTTAGAATCATATTCATTGTGGAGAAGATTTGTATGTCAAGTATTTCCTCAACAACTTCTCTACGATGTCTAGCCTTTAATTGCATAAATGGTATAAATGTTGAACTACCGAGAATAACTACCTGTGTGAAAGAACCATAGTTTAGTTTTAGAATCTGTTGTTCTAAAATCTTCTGGTAATCACGAGCATTTGCTTCTTGGTTAATCATTTTACCATTCTTGTAAATCTCAAATTTATTTGGTTTAATACCACGAATAACTTTGTATTTTATTGAACCAATAGAAAACTCAACTTCTACAATTGCAGCTGAATTGTTGATAGAGTTTACCAATTGATTTTTACTAATAGAACGAAATGGTTTACCAAATAATCCAAAACATAATGCATCAAGGACAGTAGATTTTCCTGCACCATTTTCACCAATGATAAGTGTTGTTGGGTTTCTATCTAATTGTATTTCTGTAAATTGATTGCCAGTGCTTAAGAAATTCTTAAATCTCACATACTTAAAATTAATCATATTTGTAGGTCTTGAGCTTCCATATAAATTTGTCTCTGTAAATTTTTAAGTCTTCCTTTGTCTAAAGAAGTTTCTATATCATCAATATACAGATTTAAAATTGTCATTGTATCTTGTGTGTTTTCAACAATATCGTCTGATACTGTATTTGCGTCTAAGTCTGAAAAGTCCTCTATGACTTTGACTTCATAGCAATCTGCTCGAAGCAACTTATCAACAAATTGGTCAAACTGATACAAATCTTTTTTGTTAACAACAATAACTTTAACATAGTTGTCTTTGTATTGAGTAATATCGTGGTCTTTGTAATTAGTAGTGATATCATCATAATATATTTTCTTATATATTGTTAGAGGATTTACGATACGATCTAGTTGCCGTGTTTCAGTATCAAAGATATGAAATCCTTTTTTATCTCCACAATCATTCCAATAAATCTCATATGGATTACCGAGATAATAAATATGACCATCATCAGATTTAATGTGGAAATGACCACTAAAAACTGTATCAAACTTTCTAAACAAATCCTTAGCATATCCATTTTCGCAATGTACTCCTTTAATCATTTCAAAACCTTGAACTTCAAGGTGGCCCATTAAAATGTCTGCTTTTGATTTATCCATAGCAGACATAGTTTTAGCGTGATTAGACGCATTAATCCATGGCACTAACATAACAGGTAATCCATCAAGTTCAATTTCTTTTGCTTCTGGATAGATATGCACATTATCATATCTTGTGCCAATCAGTTCTGTTATTGAGTTTACTTCATTAGTATTTTTAAAATAGGTATCGTGGTTTCCAACAAGAATATGAAGCTGAATACCTAAGTCCGAAAATGGTTTGATAAACCTTTCTCTAAAATTCTTTGCAGTTCTATATGAAACAAACTTGCGTCTATCCATAATGTCGCCTAAGTGGAGGCAGTGTGTAATATTATTTTCTTTTAGATATGGAAAAAAATGTTCTTCATAAAATTTAAAAAAGTATTCACTAAAATTTTGATTATCATTTCTTGCACCAAAATGAGTATCGGTTATAATTGCTACTCGCACTTATCATTCTCCATAAAGTTTTCTAATCCTTTAGGTAATTTTTCTACAGCGTCTTTCTTTTTGGGTTTATACACAGCTTCGTCAGGCACCATTATGTGTGGGTCAAACCCACCCTCAATAGGATATATTGTATCGTCACCTTCATTATTAACACTCTGTATAAACTCTTGTGATTGA
>Ga0209714_1001539_pt1 | contig 12424 bp, 9 predicted proteins | sample COGITO_mtgs_1104_5_FD_185517 | JGI IMG/M metagenome (GOLD analysis project Ga0209714, IMG submission 185517) | Pelagic marine microbial communities from North Sea - COGITO_mtgs_110414 (SPAdes) (version 2) | ecosystem: Environmental > Aquatic > Marine > Epipelagic ...
TCAACAATAACTTGCGCATATTTTTTCAAATTCCTACTGGAGGGCACACAAACAATTGCTGCTGACAAAAATTCGATGAAAAACACGTGAAAAAAGTGAACCTTCAACTACTACCCCGAGCGTTTTTAGTTCTTTTTCTTTGAGCAGGCTCTCCTTCCTTTGGCAGTACACACATCTCCTTCGAGGTACGATGCTGGGCTGCGGTTCTTGGATAGTAGTATCCTCGAGCGTTGTTGTTGAAGAGGATGGAAGAGACAAAGAATACAAATGATTAATGTTAATAAACAAACGAATAATCCCTCAAACCATAAGCATTTTTACGACCGAAACATTGTTAACATCCCCTCCTCCAACCTCCTCAAAAATAGTAACCACATTCTCCTCACCATCCTCATTCAACCAACTCCTTGGCATCTTATAGTACCTCTGGCTCTCCTCCCCGCAACCGGACCTGCACGTGTCTGGGCCGTAGCTGCCCGCATAAGCTGCGAGGTCGCATTCTTCACAGTTGTTGGTGTTTTCTCCAACGATACTCCAGTAGCGTCCGAGCATTCTACCATTGACGCTTACAAACCCCTTACCCATGCTACTCAAGTCCAGGGCCAATCCACTTTTCTCGTCATCGTCGCCTGGTAAAGGGCTGTCGAACTTTAACTCGAACCACGTCATTCCTGTATTGGTCTCAAAAAAATTCTTGTCATCGAGGGAAGCATCAGGAGGTCCATTGATGCCCACTGTGTGAGTCCATCCCTTCATGACTTCACCATCCACCAAAATTTCTCCAACAATCCCGACTCTCGAACGTTCTAGGTTGGCGCCATAATTCTTGAGGCCCATCGAAACGCTCATGATAGTGATGTCATTATCACCCTCGATCACAGCCACATTACTAAAGGTCACGGGCGAAGTGAAGAGATTCCCGTTTTGTGTCCCACATTGAGTGCTCTGCATGATGCTATTGACGTACAAATAGTAGCATAAACCACCTCCCGTTGCAGCCGTGAACTCGACCACGGCAGAGTCGCTGTTGAACAGGCTCTTGAAAACTCCACTGTACCACAAATAGTCAGTAGTATCATCGGTCAAAGAGAGCTGTTCAAGGGGGGAATCAGAATTTTGCGTCACAATATTGTCGCCGGTGGGAGGAATAGTTTCTGTGTAGGTTTTTTCTATAGACTTAAAGGTGATATCAGACGTGACAGCAGTGAGCTCATTCTTTCTTTCAATAATGGAATTCTCTTTAGTACTAAAAAGAAGCTCTTGACTGTCAGCGGAGCAACCTGTGATAATCGAGACACTCCACGACGGGATACTGAAACCGTTGAACGTGCAGTCATCCTGGTCCGCCTCCTCCTCAATGTTGCTGACAAAAGTAACGCAATCTCCTACACCGCTGGAGAAGGTATGCGTTTCGCACTTAGTTCCTTCAATAGGAACGGCCTCGGGGGGATCTTGGCTGAATATTGTATCCTGAATGGTATAGAAGGCATTGTGAAGGGCTGTAAGAAGATCGTACTTTGGTTGTTTGGGCAAGCCAAACTCGTTGATTTGAGCATCGTAGTCGTACGAAGGAATGATGTTAGGCCCTCCGACCTTTCGCCCAAAGGTCGTACCTCCAAATGCCATGTAATAGTTCATGAAAGACCCTCCTTTCAGGACCCAGCGCGCGACTGAGAAACTCACGTCGGTGGCAGGGCGGTGAGGAATAGCTTCGCCCCACTTTTGAAACCAACCAGGCCAGTTTTCCGTGAAAAGGTGAGGATGGTTAGGGGCTACAGCAGCATGGTCAGAAATCCAGTTGTCACAGTAGTAGCCATTGCATGATGAGATAATTCCTGAGGGAGGGTCGGTTCCACCCAAGCCCTCGCCCTGTTTGCACATTACCCATGGAATCATCAACTCCGTTTTCGCAAGAGCAAAATTACCAATCTTCTCCACATATGTTTCACCAGCTTTCCCATAAGAACCTTCGACATCACCGTACTCGTTCTCGATCTGAGCCATGATTATCGGACCGTCATCTTTAGCAAGCAAGCCCGCCTGCTCTACAACACGGAGAGTCTCATCAATGAAGTCCTTCATTTTCGTCAGGAAGTAATCATCGTCTGTACGCCAGACTACACCTTCTTTCCGTAACCAGACAGGCAAGCCACCGTTGTTCCACTCAGCGCAGGCATAAGGGCCGATGCGCAGGTGAACATAAAGACCTGCCTGCTGGCATTCGGAGAGGAAAAGGACGAGATTATTCTCGTCCTCTTTTGAGGTGGGAAAGTTATAAACACCCTCAGTAGGTTCATGGACGTCCCAGAAGACGTAAGTTTGAACCATGTTTAAGCCGCTGGCTTTCATTGCAGCAAGAATTCCTGGCCACTCTGCAGGAGGAGCTCTGGGGTAGTGGAACGAGCCACTGAAGAACAGTTTTCGTTCTCCATCAAGAGAGAAGGAGTGAGAGTCGTAAGTCACATTGAATGCAGAGGCCGTTGTCGCACAAAGGAGGAGTGCGAGATATTTGGCTAGCATTGTCGTCAGTCGGGTATGTATTGGGATGGACTTAAAGCTTTTTTTAGAAGTTAGGGTTAGTGTCGTCAGTCGGGTATGTATTGGGATGGACTTAAAGCTTTTTTTAGAAGTTAGGGTTAGTTAGTTATTTAGTTGTTGTTGGTGCAAGTTCACGAATCATATAGATTCATCGTTTCTCTCCTCCTGTGGGTTTTTTTGTTTTTCGAACAACTAGAACGCATCCCTTTCTGGTTAGTTGTTGTCGCGAACTTAAAGTGCGGTGTTTAAAAACGGGAGCTTGCATAAGTCCTACTTTTCGAGCCGAGCAGAATATGCGTAAAAGCTGGCCATTGTGATGGACTCGGAAGCACCTAATAATACAGAGGACCGCGGGAGTGGTGCTGTAGAAGGTGGGACCGCGCGAGCATTTTTTCGTTCAGTGGTATCTAGGATGCGTGGTGGAGGGGCAAGAGCGACGACTAAGGCAGCAGCAAAAACAGCGACAAAGGCAGCAGCAAAAACAGCGACAAAGGCAGCAGCAAAAACAGCGACAAAGGCAGCAGCAAAAGCCTCAACAAAAGTCACGAAAACATCCGTAAAAACTGTCGCCAAGATTACTGATATTTCATCTAATGCTTTGGATGGTGTTGACGCGAAAAATGAGAGCAACTTAACCCGCGAAAAGCTCACAGTAGACTACGAACGAGGTGGCCTTTTCAAAGTGCTAGGCAGAGTTTCGATCTTTGGCTTCAACTTCTTGAGGAATGGGATTGCTGGAACTGCTGTTTTTGAGGTGTACGATCGTAGCTGCGACGGTAAAGAGGTCAGACCTATCAAAGACCACTTTCTCTTTGGTGCCTTATCGGGCTCAGTGTTCAAATTTTGCAACTCCGGCTTTGATATCGTTGAAAAGCAATTGATGCGCAAACACTCGGTATCTCCGAATGCATTCAGGCCAAGCTTTTTATTCTCCTCGCTCTCTTACCACGTTGTGACACATTCGCTCCTGTTTGGATCTTACGAATGCTCCCGACGTCAGCTGATGTATCAGAGCGAATACCATTACGACGATTTTAACAAAGAAGATTTCATCGCAATAGGGCTTGCTGGCTGCATCGGTGGGTTTTCTCAGGCGGTCGGATCTCACGTGCTCGAACCTCTAGAGAGTAATGCAGGGAAAGGGGGTCTAAAGGCGATTCAAGTACAAGTGAAGTCTGTTCTAACGCAGCCCCGAGTATTATTTTTCAGCATGTTTGCCACAAGCTTGGGCTTTCTAGCCTTTGAATACGGTAAATATGTCTAGTGTAGATGATGAATTTAGATAGAATTGAGTAAATGAAAACTAAGGAAAAGTAAATAATTGCAGATAAAAACAAAAACCATAAACTGCTTTCCGAACCTATCTTCATTGTCATCTACTCATAATCACCAAGTTTTCGATGTGATTACTACCGGGAAATAGGATAAATCCTTTGCTGTAAGAAACTTCCCAATCTGATAACCTCAATTTCTCAACGTCCCTAGCCAACGCGTCGAAGCCACAAGACACATACACCAAGTTTCGCAATTCATTGTCTGTGGCGCAACAATAGTCAAGCACATCGTCGTCGAGTCCCTTGCGTGGCGGATCCACAATCAAGCACTCGCATCCGTCGGCCTCGCCTGCCGATATTGCGTCAGCTGCGCTCAGTTTCTTGTACGTTGCTATTCCCTCTTTCAGCCCGAGTGATCTCATTGATTTTTGGAAACAAATGAGATTTTCGGGATTTTCGTCGCTGAGTCTAATAGAATCAACAACTCCCCCCCCCGCCCTCGCAAGCACTCCAAGCCCGATCATTCCGACCCCTGCATAGAGCTCACATATTCTCTTGAATTTCTTCTTGATAACAAAATCAGCAATTTCCTCAACAATGACTTTAAACCCCTCAAAATTTGCCTGCCGAAAGACTGATGGGGAGAAGAATAGTTTCCCAAGTGGGACACCGCTAGCATCACCGTTAGCACCACTGCGAAACATGCTCTCGACGATAAAAGGGGGGCCATAAAGTCTCTCCCACTTCTCCTCGCCACGCGCGGATATTGCGTTTCCCTTGCCGACATTGTAGTTTGCGTGAATGCTGTGAACTATCTTGGTTTCTTTATCCAGCCGCTTAATCTCCTTTTCAAGACGAGAAAGGTTGGGCTGGCATTCTTTGTAGCTTTCGGCATTCCAAACTAGCGTAATTGATACCAGAGACGTTGTCGTCTCAGCGTTCAATAGTACATAACGCAGATCTTTGTTAGCTAGTGTCTTTACTTTCTTTGTTGCAGCTGTCAAAATTGATAATACATGGTTGATGGAAGGGTGGTGCACTTTACACTCCGTGATGGGCTCAACCTCGTGGGAATTAGCTCTAAATAGACCAAAGTTGCACCCACCATCGAATTTACTCGCAGACGAGACCGCGAGCTTCGCACCAACACGCCATGAGGTTGCTTTCGTCGGAATTTTCACCGTATATTGTGGATCTAGGCTCTTAAAATACATTGATGACGACCGCACACGGTCGACGGCCAAGAGATCAGAATTCTTAACGCAGCCGCTGCAAGCTTCGAAATGGGTACAATCGATTGCTCTCAGGGAGGTTGTGATTGCTGTGCTGTGAAATTGATAGCCGATCGTACTGCTTATGGAGAGGAAAAGGAAGAAGGAAAACATGATTGAATCGTATAAAGCCGCGTCAAATGTAGTTTAACTTGGTTGTGCACTCTCCTTTCGAAATTTATTGATATCAGGGGCAAGGAAAAGGGAAAATACGAAAATACAAAAAAATTTATAAGGAAGGGAGCTTTACCACCAAGAACCGTTCTTCTAAAGCACAAAAATTTCTCCTGTCGAGTTCGGGTAATGCAATCATTTTTTTGTGCCGGGTCTCGGTCTAGCTGAAAAATGCTGCCCTCACTACCAGTCCTCACACTTCTCTGCATTCTTTGCGTGCCAGTCCTCCCACTGCGCACACCATGGTACAAGAAAGTGCTCGCAACACGGCAAAATCAACTGCTGACATCTACACAGCCAGTTTTGAAACCCTCTGACAAGTCACTGAGGAATATCAAGATTGACCCAGGTTTGCTGTCTTCTTTGCCAGAGAGATTTGATCGCTACTCCCCGCAATACTCCAAATGTGCCATGTCAGTCTACGCTTTCCTGCTGTCAACCGACAAACAAAAACGATTGACTATCGCTCAGCTCAAGGCTGTGAATGCGCTTGTTCCGCTTGCTTACAGCAACCGAGAACTCCTCGATTTGAACTTTGTTGTCAGCCGCTGGGAGTCTATTGAGACTATTTTGAAGGACGTTGACTTTAAGAAACTAGTAACGAAACGTCCCAAATTGATACTTTCGAAAGATGCCAATTTGGTAATGGGAATCGAGAAGTTAACCTCTATTTTTGGGGGCTTTGATGGGAAAACCTTCACTTCGGTGCTCACAATTTTTCCGAGAATGCTATCCTCTCCAGGTGCGTTTGACTTTGATGCTTTCGCATACAAGGTTGATAATCTCACTTCGATTTTGTTTGATGGGGACATAGGAAGTTTGAATAAACTGGCAACGGCTCGAATAGCAACCTCTCTGCTTAATCAGAATCCCGCGGGGCTATCCATTGCCGGAAATAGTCTCAAAGAAGCCTCGTTCACTTCAACATATTTCCAGAGGAATCCTCGACTGCTCACGCAAGACCCTCGGGTGACGATTGAAAGACGAAGGCAACTCGGGTTGATGCTTCCGGGCGTCGATGTTCCCAAAATGTTGCTCCAGAAGCCGAGGCTACTGAGCATTGATGTCGAGAAGAAGGTTCCGGAGGTTTTGGCAACTTTGAGGAGGTGCCTTCCTAAGGATGTGGATGTGGATATGCTGATCAGGCGCAATCCGTCCTTGCTGGTGTTGAAGGGAACTGACTTAACCCTATCTCGGCGCCTTGAGTCGCTAGCGAGCCTCCTTTCTTTCGAGGATAAGCTTGCGCTTCGTTCGCTGCAGCAGAGAGCCGAAAACGTCCCTGAGAGTGAACAGGACATCGCAGATATGAAGAAGCGAGGAAAGATTGCAGCTTCATCGCTCGCCCCTGTCTTGACGCGAAATCCGCACCTTTTGTACAGCGTTGACACAAAGAAAAAGCTTGCGCAGCTGAGTAAGGTGCTCAATATTTCTGTCCTTCAAGCGAAACGAATTGCCAACCGCTCGCCTACTATTTTGTCCATGGACATCGAAGTAAATCTCAAGAAGAAGTTGACAAGGTTGGCGTCGATTTTCCGCTGCTCTAAAAAAGAAGTCGTGAGGATCGTTTTGCGAGCGCCAGGCTTGCTCTGTCTAAAATCCGAAACCATTGGTTGGAAGCTAAAGCAATTGGAGCTTGTCCTTTCAGGCATCGACCAATCTTACATGGAGGGCGACGTCAAAGGAAGTGTCACGTCCTCAACTCTTGCGATCGCCAAGCGAGTCCCGTCATTGTTGACTCAGGACATTGGCATCACGATCCAGAGACGATCTGTCTCGCTACGATATCTTCTCATGGGGGGCGATAGCATAGGACGAAATTTTATGGAGGAGGAGAGTCAAGTATTTGAAAAGGTTCTTCGCCGAGCGCCAGAACTATTGCTGCTCGACATTGAAAAGACCGTCGCACCCAAATTACTTCTTTTGAGCTCGCTTGTCAGATTCTTCCAAGTCTTTGAGCGCAACGACGAAAGCAAAGAGGGCGCAATAATTGTTGGATCTAGTGAAGTTGGGGCGAGGCTGGCAATCAAGGAACCGCGTTTGTTACTTTGGGACGTGAAGACCTTGAAAATCAAATATGACTCCTGGCGTGAGAGAGTGAAAGAGGGGGCTGCTCTCGACGGCGTCCTTGCCCGATACCCTACTCTCTTGATGTATTCTTTTGGGGCCTGTGCCCGGCTGGAGTACTATCGATTCTGGAATGGCGATGCTTGTGACGCTTTGGAGGCTCGCAAGCTCATAATGCTAAGCAAACAGAAGCTGGAGCGGTGGGGCGAAGAGGAAAAGCCTCCAGAGGACAGTTTTTCAGATGACACTGAGGACAGTCCTGACCTTCCGTTGTTTCTTCGTTTGGGGGGGAATTTGAATCTTGGTCGTCCTCGCGTTGGAGAGAGCTCTGATGAGATGAAGAGACGCAACTCTCGATCCGAGGAGAACAGAGCAAGAGTGGAATACGAGACACTTTGTAGCTACAAGGTGTATCTTGCAGCACTCTTGACTGCACCTTTCGTAGGGGGGGGAAAGAGATTTCCAAAAATCACTAACGAGGCAAGGCTTATAGCAAGTCGGCTCAGTGTAGCAGATATGGAGCGGCTGTATGGCAATATCATCCAGTTGGAGCAGATTTCGAGGAACGTGAGGGATGAATTGGAAGAGGAAGAGGGGGATAGGACACTTGCAGAGAAGTTCTTTGCTTCGCCAGGGATTTTTAACGATGCGCTGGGGATCAGCCTAGTCGAGAGAGGTGAGGAAAGGCTGCAGTGTTGATTTTTGGGTACATTTTTAAATCTGACCTATTTCTCTCTTGGTTTCACAGCGCGCCGAGACGAGAAGTTACTGCGTTATAAGTTCGCGGACGATATCCTTGGAGAGAAATTGGCGTCACTTGTCCCGACGCTGGATATTAGAGCCCTTGTATCGACCCAACCTGCCATGGTTGCGATGATGATCCAAGATTTCGACGCGGTGGTAAGGAGGGTGGAGAATTTAAGAAGGCTGCTTAAGGGTGTTGATATTGGTAAAATTGTAAGCAAAGAACCAGAAATTCTTGTGCAGGAGGATTTTGCGATGATGCAAAATCGTTTTGCCCGGCTCCTTGATACTCTCGGCTACTATTGCACTTACTCAGCTCTGACCAAAGTTGTTGAGAGGGAGCCCCGGCTTATTTTGCCTGTATCGGATACCGAAAGAGTCGTCGAAAAGCTCAAGTATGTAATCGAGGCGGTAGGGGTTACGCAGGAAGAGAAGCTGGTGAATTTGATAATGAAGGCCCCTGATCTACTGTTCACTGCCAAGGGAGGACTGTGCAGGCTTGAGTATCTGAGTGACTGCGGGGGTGCAGGGAATCAGGAGAAGGAAGTTCGGGTTAGGGGATTGTATACTGATGACGATGAACTCTGCTCTGTAGCTGGCGGGGTGTTAACGCCCCCGCTACTAGTCGGGCAGATACCGGCGGTTTTGTTCCGAGGCGTAGGACCGATGATTGCAAGGCACCCGTTTTATGATATTTACGTTCTGGAGAAGGTGCTGCAAACTAGGGGGGTGATAAGTTTAGGGGAGAAGGAGAATTACATGCAAATGCAGGTAGAGCAGTTAGAGGATATGTGGGCTGAAGTGCTCTTAAAAGCAGAATGACTGTAGGTTCTAATGAATTGTAGAGTACCTTTTTGCGAAAAAAAAGGGTGTAGCGTGCTGGCATGTTTTTACAGGTTCATTATAACAAAGATGCTAGAAGAAGCTGCTCTACTTCTTCTGCGATTGGTAGTCCTCTACCTTCTTCTTTTACATCCTCTGGCATATCTTCGTAAACTCTCTCCAGGTGCTGACTTGAAGGACCATGCTGAGTGAACCGTCCACCGCTGTTGTCATCATTGTTATATCTCGATCCAGGCTGGGTGTAATAAGCAGTCCCCTCGTAACTCCCAGGGAACCCAGTGACATGGTTCCCGACCTTGAAACCACGCTCGCGAACCTGCGACTGGTTGTGCATATCTTTTTTCCAGTGCGAGACGGGGTTTTGCAAACCGACGGTAGCATTTGGGGCTCCGACACTGCTATTTACCAGGGTCTTGGAATTAGAATTGGGAAGGGAGGAAGGAGGAAGGGAGGAAGGGAGAGGGATAGGTTTAGAAATGGCTGCATCCTAACAAAAATGCAACTCGCCCCCATGAATCACTTACCTGCTCCACAAATCTCCCAGCGTGTGTGCTACCTTCCTCCAACATCTCATTCCCCGGTGCATCACTCATGTGGTGCATCCAGCCATGCCACTCAGGTGATATTGAGCTGGCATCGTAATTGTCCGCGTCTGCCGGTTCGCACCACCGATGCTGCCCAGCAGGATAATCGACCACGTTCTCGTAGTATTTGTTTCCACTCATGTCTGTCCCAATGAGCTTACCAAACTTGAAAGGATAATCTCCATTGGAATACATGTGCGCGATTACACCCCGCCAGCCGCCCCGGGCAGCAGCGGCTGCTTGGAGGTTACGAATCACGCCATAAACCTGCAGGAGAGGTGGGGTTAGTATTAAGAGTGGAGGGGAGAGAGGAGTGGGGCGGGGGTGTGCAGCAAAACTGAGCAGCCAGAGGCGACAAGTCGGAGGGCAAAACAGTGAGGGTGAATTGAAGTGTGCGTACCATCGGTGGATATCCTTAGAGTTCGCAGAGTTGAGGTTTTGCGGTTACGTTTATTCTTTTTTGAGGTGTAAATGACTTGATCATTTCGGAACGGCCTAGCTGGTAGAGGAAAGCCAAACACACACAACTTGACTATTTTTCTTGATATATATTCGCCAACCCCGCAGCTGCTCGCGACATCTAAGTGATAGTGAAATGTCGTCGTCGTCGTCGACGTCTAGCAGCGACAGCGAAGACGATGAGCGTGACAAAAGGGAAGATCTCATCAGGCGGAAATTGATGGAGTCTTTTTACGGTGCCAACAATCCCGCGAGCAACACGACGTCGGCCGTAGGTGGTGGCGGTGGTGACGACGACGACGACGATGACGATGATGGTGATGACATCGTCCAGCAAAAAATGCGCCAGCAGCAACAATCAATGAAATCTTCCAACTCTACTGCCACTTCGATGGAGCTAGATTCGCCGAATTTTGACGCCTTTGGCTACGCACAGCACAGCTTCAAGAATAAGTCAATCGAGCAGCTTTTAGCCATCGACAACAAGCTTGTGAGTAGTGTAAAACGGCTTGACTCCACGATGCAAACTCTTGTCTATGAGAACTACAGCAAATTTATCGATGCAACAGACGCAATTCGGTCGATTGGGAAGTCGGTAGACCAGGCGGAGAGCGCAATGTCTGATCTGGTTCAAAACATCGAGGTTGTCGCGGTGGGAGCGAAGCAGGTAGACGATTCACTGAGAGAAAGTAGGGAAGTCGTGAAGGAGAAACTCAGGGTGAAAAATCATCTCATGAGGCTAGACGCTTTGTTGAAATTACCTGCCATTATCAAGGGGCACGTCGATAATCGCAGGTACCAGGAGGCCGCAGCAGCATATGTAGCTTCAAGGGACGTGTTGAAGGAGCACAGCGGGACGTTTAGTTCGTTGTCGAAAATTAAATTCGAGTGCGACGAGATCATATCAAATCTACGCTCAGCTTTGGAGGAAGAGCTGAATGTGCTGGACATAGAGGAAGAGGGCCGTGTTGGGCAAGTCGAGGAAGAGAAGAAGAGTACACGGTACGTCTTTGGTGTCGCCCATGCTCTCACTATCATGAATGAGGATGTGATGCACAAGAAAAAATCGGTAGAGCTTGCATCATCCATCTTGAAGGGATTAATGGGGTTTGATGATGAATTTAGCTTCTTGGTCAGAATAGCTAGGGCAGCAAAGCAATTCAGCGGGGCCTTCGAAAGTGGGCCGCGTGATCATGACGCGGAACTGGGTGCATTTGTGAGCGACAATTTTTCTAGGTTTATGGTGGTCATTGTGGAGGTGTTGGAGAAGAAATGCGAGGACTTTGAAGGGGGAAACGAGGGAGGTGGATTAAAGAGCTTGGTGGTCATGATGGTAGAGAGAGTCAAGCAGGTAAGTTTACGACGGCGTGGCGTAACGACAGAGCAACGTCAGAGCAGAGCACATCGATTCATCTTGAACGTGGCGAAAATGGCTGTCCTCTTCGACCTCTCATTCGTTTTAACCTGACCTAAACTCAACCCAAACCCCGTGCAAAAACGAACGACATTATTCTGCAGTTTTCGTTAAGGCTGAATAGTGCGCCCATTAATCTCCCCTCGACACTGACCAACCGATTCGTGGACAAGGCCTATGAGGTTGTAACAGGGGTCGTGAACCACCGCATCGCCAGCGTGTACAAAAAGCTTCGGCAAGATTGTGTCGTAAAATTGTGCGATTTTGTTGCTGATTACGGAATGGGTGAGGTCGGAGAAATCGGAGACAAAATAGCCGTCCTCTGCAGCACGCTTGTCAAGAAGCACCAACTCATGCTTGACACTTTTTTGGGTCCAATGGTAACGGCACCGGTCGACAGCGCCATGGTAAACTTGTCGATACACGCACAGGCGCGAACATTTGCCCTTTGGCTGGCCGGCGCCTTTGAGCTGTCGGCAGACTGCAGCATGCCGGCAAATATCTGCGTAACAGCAGACTCCATCATTGAGGTAGTAGGAATCAACAGGTGAGGTTGAGGTCTGGGGTTTTTGATTTTTGATTTTTGATTTTGGGGGGATTGAGTTGATGGTAGTGGAGGGTTGGGTCGTTTCTTCTCGTGCTTACACGTTCACAACGTTCACAACATCCACACACAGAGACGACGACAACGTATACAAAGACGACCTCCATGCTCAGACAACAAAAAACATGGACATGGCCATGGAGGACGATCCTTTTGAAATCGACACAAGCGAGCTATCATCCGCTGCAAAGGCAGCTCGGGGCAAGAACTACTCTACTCTCGCTCTTGCATTCGCGGAGGCGGCGAGGGGGGCGGAAAAATGCATTATCAAGAAGATCTCAGATGCTCTGAGCAAACTCGTCGACAACCACTTTCCGGCAGACTTTGACACTGGAGCGGGTCTTGTTGACGTCAACAGAGAAGGTCTCGTGGGAATGAGGTTTAGGCATACGGAAGGGAGGTGCCTGCGGGTATTTGCGGGGGATATAGGAGTCAGAGCGGGAAGAGCTCTATGT
>Ga0209714_1001543_pt1 | contig 12397 bp, 10 predicted proteins | sample COGITO_mtgs_1104_5_FD_185517 | JGI IMG/M metagenome (GOLD analysis project Ga0209714, IMG submission 185517) | Pelagic marine microbial communities from North Sea - COGITO_mtgs_110414 (SPAdes) (version 2) | ecosystem: Environmental > Aquatic > Marine > Epipelagic ...
CGGCAAAGATTCTGGAATTTCGTAATTTCATGCCAACATAAGTCGAGAATTCCTTCTCTTGCGATAGTCCAGCTCTCCTCGCAAATGAAGCACATCGCAGTGCGGCTTCGTTTATCATTGTAACCTAGACCGACGCAACCAAAATTCGGGCATTCGATGGTTTTCCACTTCTTAGGGCAGTTTATCAATAATCTTTGTCTCTCTGCCAGTTGGCCAACGATCTCGACTATTTTTGACGGAGCAAAATCTTGGATTATTTGATTACTCAACGTGCTACGGCAGGCGATACACGAAATTTCGGAACTGCGAGATTGCTTCACTTGCAGAATCCTCTTTTTCTCGTCTGTTGCCAAATACGTTCGCCAGCAAGTGTCACAGCAACTATGCCCACAAACATTCTTGGAGAATTTCTTCCCACCATTATTGGTCTTCTCGCAACAGATGTCACATATAGTGAATGTTATGAAGTTTTTCAAAACTTCTGCGACATTTGGTAAGAAATATTTGGCGCGATTTGCGAGTTTGACAACCCTATTTCCCTTTAGGGTTGTCTTAAGCCTGTGCAACGAGCTACTTACACACCACGCTGTCAGCAAACATGGAGCAACTGCAAAAACAATACCAATAAGAATAGCAATATCAGTATTCCTGGCGTTTTTTTTGCCCGTTTTTTTCTTGTCAGTGTTGACTAAGTCCTGAACTAAGCCCGACTCTGGAAGCTTCATTTAATTTATGCCGAATCTGGGCGCCCGAATCTCAAAAAAAAATGTCTTGGTCTTGTTGTTATCTTGTTAGCGATAAAGATAATGGAATCTGGGCGCCCGAATCTCGAAAAAATGGTCTTGGTCTTGTTGTTATCTTGTTAGAAGGAGATAAAGATAATGATGCGTATTCGGTCTCCCCAAGTAAGTTGATTTATGCCAAATCTTGAATCTTATTTGGAGGAGAAAAAAGGGGGGTCTTTGGTTGTTGTCTTGAGAAGGAGATGGAGATAATTTATGCGTATAGTTCTCTCAAGTAATATATCAGTTTGGACAGTGTTTTATTTTATTTTAAAACAAATTGCAGGGACTGAACTGGATTTTTGGGTATTTGGAGGTATTGGAATAGAATGGAATTCTGATTCACAACCGGGGGAAAGAATTTCGCCAACCAAATAATAAATAAATTTCCCCACAACTCATAAAAAAGTGTATCATAAAAGGCAAATCAGTATTATTATTAGCGAGGGTAAACACTAGTGCTACAATTTATCCTATCATAATTTTTATCTTCTAAAAGTGTTTGCATTAAACGCGCACAAACAAGGCATCACATCGTCATCATCATCATCATCATCATCATCATCATCGTCGTCATCATCATCATCATCATTGTGCTGCTCCGTCGGCGGCATCCTCTGCTTCTTCCCAGCGGTCGTCGTCATCAGAAGTCAGCTGGACAGTGCTTTCTGCGACTTCTTCTTCTCCCCCCTCCTCCTCGGCACCCTTTTTGCTTCCACTCATTATGCTAGCTTGCTCCAGTTCCTTCTGCAAAGCCAACTCGACCTGCATTTGGAGTTCTTTCTTTGCTTCCTCCTCCTCGGCCTGAGCCGCTGCTAAACTGCTCTGCTTTTTCTCAAGCTTGCGCGCTTCGGCCTCTCTCTCGGCTAACTCTTTCTCCCGTGCCTGCTTAGCCTCCAACTCGAATTTCTCCTCCTCGGTCAATTCTACTGCCTGAACTTCCTCACTGTCATCGACTTCTAACTCTACGTGTTCGACCCCCATAGCCTCGTCGATTATTCTCTTCAAAGAATCTCTGACTTCGGTGTCAAGGTCCATTGTGACAGCGTTATACGCAGCACCCATCAACTTGCCCTTCCTGTTGAACATGTTGTTCACCTTCAACTCCTTGATTCCGCTGTTGATCATTGCCTTGATCAATTCTGCTTTGTACTCCTCCGCTATGTCCACGTCCTTCGTCTCCTTATCTTTCTCTTCCATTAATAATGTTGCGAGGTACCTGTCCATTTTCTCCTTGTCTTCCTTGAGCCTGGCATCACTTTTGATGACTGGGATGTCCTTCTTCTTGAGCGTCTCCGAGGGGTTCTTGCACAGAACCAGCTGGTGTTCGACCTCCTTCGTCTTGTTATTGAATTTCTGGGGCGCAAGTTGGCCGATTCTTTTCCCTCCTTCCTCGGCCAGCGGAATACCTTCCCCTCTTCCGACCAGCAAAAAGTTTTCCCCGCACCTTTTGTTCAGCTCTTTCCTCAGATATCGTCTGCAATATTCCCTGGCGACACCGGCCGGGGCGTCAATGTCCATCATGAGGGTACCGAGTTTCTCTTCCTTGTTCTCGTCTCCTCCCGTGAACCAGTTGACGACAATCTCCACCTTTTCTTCGCTCTTGTCCCACTTGGCGAACGGGTCAGCGACGACCTTCTCTTTCTTCTTCGTGAGTTTCTTCCAACCTTCCTTAACTTGGTCAGACAAAACTTTCTTGAATTTTCCATAGAAACCCTTACCAGCATCTTTGCCCCTGCTGATACCACCCGCCTCCTCCTCGTCCAGCCAAACGGTACTATGACGGCTGACCCTTTGCTGCAGATTCCGAATCTTGTCCCTTCTGGCACGCAATGCGATACTCGTGCTACTATCATCGTCGAATTTTTTGGACGAATCGTCCAAGAAATTCCCCAATTTGTACAAGAACCTGAAGCTCCTCTTGACTCCCCACTGCACAACGACATTTTTCCTCACTGAAAACTTGGCTGAATATACCATCCTGTTGATCCAAATCTCCCTGGGCATTACGTGCACGAAACCTTCGTCTATTGTCTGTACTTCGTCCGTCGGGGTGTCCATAATCCACTCGTGACTGAGCATTATGTGCTGGTCATCCCAGTTCTTTAAAGCTTCCTTGCGCGCCTCCACCTTCTTCCTGTATGAATCTGCGTCAAGTCGTGACTGGACCTTTTCCGAGATAGCTTCAGACCAACTTAGTGGTTTGTTGTGGCTGATTATCTGGTAGTACATGTTCCCGTGTTGTTCCATATTCCCGAGCCTCAAAATTGACCCAATCCTGACCAATTTCTTGCCGAATAAGTCGATGCTGTCAACATTAATATTCTTCTCTTCGTCTAGCTTCAGAACCTCGTCACCCCTCTTGAACTTCCACACCAAATCTCTCCTGCGCCACTTGAGTGCTCTTCCGTGTTTTCTCACGTGCGCTACGTGCTTTTCGAACCGCCTGGGGCCCTTGCTCTCCTCAATGGCATCCGTTTTTTCCTTGATTCTCTCCTTTATCTCCTCGAGTCTCTTCTCGGCCTTCTTGAACTTTTGCTTCGCCGCCCTCATCGCTAGCTTCAACTCCTCTTTCTTCCCATCGTTGCTATTGCTGCTCCTTGCGTGCCTATACTGCAGCATAGCCTTGTCCTTCTTCTTCTCCATTTTCTTCAATTTCCTTAGTCTCTGGAATTTCTTGGACGCCCTGTACGAATGCCCTACTCCCCCTTTAAATAGTTTCCAGAGCCCTCTACTCTCCTTAAACTTCGTGAAATTTTCTTGTTCCTGGATCATTTTTAACGCTGACTCCCAGTCCCCGTCCACGCAGTCGATAATCAGACTCTTCCACCAGCTCGGGAATCTATGGACCACCTTTTCCATGATGGTATCACTGGGGAGCTCCGGGGCCTTTCCGAAGTGCTCTTTGATGACGTATATCATAGCCCTGCGCTTCCTCTCGTCGGACATCCGTTGTACCTTTAGCTGTCTCCTTGCGGCCATGATGATCAGTCCCTTCCTACGTCCCTTTGCACCTCTCCAAGTTTTCTCGATGAGAAGGGCAGATTTCTCCTCCAAAGCCGCTTGCTGGCGCTTCTTCCTCTCCTGGAACTCTGCCTCGATGCGCTTCTGCTCCTCCTCCTCCTTGATTCTCTGGAAGTACAAGTCCACAGCTCTTGGGATGTGGAGGTGCGGAGCCACAGAGAAGGGTGCCGGAGGATTGCTGAAGTCTTTCGTCTTGTCTGTGGGGAACTTTTTCCGGTAGCACTTTTTGCAGACCAACTCGCTAGTCGGGGAGATGCTCAGCATGGCCACAAAAGTTTTGCACATACAGCAGTGGTCCGCTATCGGGGTGAATGTGTGTTTTAACAGCTGGCCTCGTTTATGCTGGTCAAAGTAACAAGTATCGCAGTAGTTATCCTCGCATTGGTCACACAGTTTGGTCGCCTGCTGGAATTCGCACTGAACGCAGTTCACAATTTCCACCGTTTTGTTGCCCTTGAGCCTCCCTTTGCTGTGAACGATCTCGTTGCAATCGTCGCAAAAACTCTCTTTTCCCTGTATGTCATACCAGGTACTGCTAACTTTGCCGCAGTACTCGCACGGGCGCTTGAAGAGCCGATCGTCATCGGGCATCTTTATCGGGTTGGCAATGTCAAATTTGCCGAGAAAGATTGGTTTGCGCCAGACAGCCACGCCCGTGAGTGAGTTGTAATAATAAGGACGCCCCTTGTTGTGATCGTCTATTATTTTCTGGTAAATTTTCAAGGCAAACTGTCGCATGTGGAAGCGGGCGATGGAGCATCTCCAAGCTTGCTGGATTGTGTTGAGCGCCTTGAGTTTTCGAACGTTCTGCATCGCCAATTCCGCGGAGAGAAACTTTTTGCGCTGCGCCGCGCGTTTCACGCTCTCGCGGTAGCAATTTTGGATTACCATGCAGCACTCGTCAATGTGTGCGTGGGCACGTTTCAAAGCCTTGTCTTCCTCGAGCTCGCGAGTGAAGGCCTTGATTTGCTTTCTGGTGAGAACAAGCTCCTGAATGATTTTCAGCAAACGAGCGTCTGAATCTCTGAATTTTCCGTCGATTTCAACTTCGGGGAACTTCGTCTCCGCGATCTGCCTTAAAATGCTCACGAACTGGGGGTAATGCACAAAAGCGTCCTTCCCCTTCTCGTGGGTGAAGAGTAGCTCCAGATTCTGTTGTGTCATGCTCTTCGTGATGAACTCGCACTCCTTCGCGAATTTTATGAACATACCGACACCGAGGCGCTCTACATTTCCTCTCGTACCCATGCTGCAATAATGTCCAAAAATACACTGCATTTCGGCCTTGTGGGTGGGGTTCTTGAAGTGTGTAGTGTGGTGCAAAATCTGTCGCTTCACCTCGTGTTGGAGACTGTACTTGTACAAAAGATTTCCATTCATTGTACTCTCGACGTCATGGTAGAGAGCAATGCGCTTCTGGTGAGTCGTGTGGATTGCCAAATAGGCCCGAATGTGTTTCTGGATAGTTATAGTGGCCGGTGTCATGGTTGAAATCATTCGCCTCACTTCCTTACGTCCCCTTGTACCCCGGAACCTCGCCTGCACCTTCGTGATCATCATCGCTTTCCTCTTCCTTCGGCGTTTCACGCGAATCCAAATCATTTCCAACGCGAATGTTGCCTTCCACCTCGCCTTCCGAAAAGCGTAAACTTTAAATTTCTTTTGGATCCTGCTCGTAGCTAGACGGAGCCGTTCCATCCGTAGGCCCTCGGCAACTTTAATGGCAAGGACACGACGAACGTGCTTTTGGATTGCCGTCGCGGCAGCGTTCTGAGCTTTTTTGTGTTTGTGAATATTAAACTCGTGCATATCGTGCTTTACATTTCCCATACAACGGTCGAAAAAAGAGCGGGCCTTGCGCGCACGTTCGGCGGCGTCCTTCTTCGCCTTTTCGTGAGCAGCCTTCTGCTCCAGTATCAACTTCTCCTCAAGCGCAATTCTCTCGTTCTTCCGTCGCTCAGCGTTCGCTCGCTCGGTTGCCTCTCGCTTAAGTCGGAGTCGCGTGGTCCCACCCCGAAGGATTCGCTGCGTCTTCTGGGCTAAAACTTTCCGCTGTTTGACCTCCTCGATGCGTTCAAAAAGCACACTGACGATTGTTCCACGAGAATGCAGGTGGCGATACCAGCGCTGGATCTGAGTCGCTCTCACTACTTGCATCCGATGTCGCGTCTTGGCTATCTTCCACGGCAATGTGTTCCACCACCGTTGAATGATCGCAGCGGCACCCATCAGTTCAAAGTTCGTCCTGACGATGGAGTCGGCGCTCTCGTACTTTGCAAGGCGTTCGACGTGCCTCTTGTGCACTCGCTTCGACCGGAGTAAGCTGCGAGATTTATAGCACCTCATGGAGCACTGTATCACGACAGCGGAATCCTGAAAGAGCCAATACCTCGCAACCTCCCCCATTCCCGTATCTCGGGTTTTCTTGCGCTCCCACGCACGCTGTATCGTTCGCGCTGCTGCGACGAGGCCCAACTTTTGCTGCACAATCTTACGACCCGCGCGGCCGCGAACTATCGTCCTCTGTATCGTCGTTGCAGAGACGTTCCGCAAGAGTTCGATACGTTCCTCTTCCTTGACTCGGTCAATCTCGTCCTGGATTCGTTTCTCCTTGATTCGCTTAACAGCAATCCGGGCAAAAAAGCAGCGGAACCAACCTTGTATACGACACGCCATCGCCTCTCTCTCTCGCTCGCGCGACATATCACGCATATAAAGGAGAGATTTCCACGCCTCAGAGTAATACTCCATTATCATCTTCATAAAGCCGTCGACAACCTTACCGCAGGCCAACCTCATAATCTCCAACTCGTCTGCGTCCTGGGCAAGGGACGAGTTTTCCGAAAGAACGGAACTGTCGTCGGGGTTGTATTTTGGGTCTCTCCGTCGCTCTTCCTTTCGCCGCAGAAGAGCCCCAGCGAGGTACTGCAGCGGGAGCTCTTTCCTGAAAGCGTCGATGTTGCTCACTTCGAGGTAGTACTCCCCCCTCTCCCGTGACTTGATATCTCGGAGAGATCTCGTGAGCTCTGCTTTCCTCGACCTCATCTCACGAGACGTTGCGTCAACGCGAACAATATCCAGTAAATTTGACGTGCTTCGAGACGTCGTTGTTCTGACTGCAATCGATGTTGTGCCATCATTATCACCAGACGGATTTTGGTTTGTTGTGGAAGGTTTGTTTCCATCACTGCCGTCAATGTTCTCCACGGGGCCGAAGTCGATCATTTCGTACGGGCTCTTTCCTCCGCCCAGGTTGTTAAGCATGGTAGCGACACTGCGCCCGATCGTTGACGATCTGGGGGGAAGAGAGAAATTCATAGTGGAGGAGAGAGGATCGACGAACTTGAGAGATGCTGACATCAATGGTTTGGGCGTCTTTTTCTTCTTCTTCGTATCGCGAGTGTCGCGATCGCGGGGTCCCTCTGTATCGTACACGGAGAAGTCATTACTAGGACGAGAAGTTGATTGCTGTCGCCTGGAAGGCGATCTCTTCTCTGCTAATGTATGCGTAAACTTCTGGAAATTGTAATTTGTATTGTCGCTGCTGGCAACAGAACTCAAAGCTGGAACCAGTGCGCCACTAGGAGTTAACTTTGTAGGAGAGGCTCCTTGGGAGGAACGCTTCGACAAAGCTTGGTAAAGAGTAGATATTTCCTGGTCCAACACATCAGAATAAAATTCAGACGAATTACGATCTTCAGTGCCGTCGCGAAGGACTTCGATAACAGGTTTAGGGGGTTGGGATGGAGGACTGGTCTGAGGAGATTGGGGGTACTTAGGAGATTGGGGGTACTTAGGAGATTGAGGGGAGGAAACCTCATCAGGTTCTTGGTCTTGGGGGAGAGCGAAACTGAGGCGTTTGGGTTTGGAGCCAGCCAACGAGTTCATCTCCTGCACAGTCTTAGGCCTCGCTTTTGCAGGTGAAATAGGAAAGTCGTCGACGGAATAGCCGCATTTGTCGTCCCCTTCGGCATCATCGACTTTGCCAGCATCATTTTCGTCATATCCTTCATCTCTCTGCAAAATAGTCTGAGACCCAAGGGATGGCATGTCCACCTCGAAAAGATCAAGTGCAGAGGGGCTCGTAGCACTCTCTACATCGATTGAAACGGCAACGGTCATTGGCCTGCGGCGAAGTATCGACCGGGGGGGTTCAGAAGAGCCCTTGCTAATCTCATGCTGGAGACGACGCTCCATGAATGTGTCCTGGGAGGGCTGAGAATTTTGGGATTTGTCGTCTTTTGCGTCCATCTGGGCAGGAATGGGACTGTCTAAGATATCTAACGATACTGATGGTACGGTAACTATCGTTTTACTTCCGAATGTTTGGATGACAGGACCTTCTCCTTGTTCTTGCTGTTGCTTCTCGCCCCCCATTCTTCTCCGACTTCCCAATCTAGCCCTTCTGCTTCCCCTTTTCCCCCTCTCCTCGTTACTATTAAGACCCTCCTCAGACACCAGCCCGAACATAGTTGCCAACTTATTTACATCACGACCTGACAAGTCGACTCCTTTCTCCACCGAACTCAACGACGTTATGAATGCTGTCAGATCCGCTGACTGACCGAAGGTTCTATTTGGCATGGTGCCTTCTAGGTCACTTTTGGCTCAAAATGCTAAATTATAACTAAAATCATGGTGCTTTGTCTTGGTAAGCTTGGTGAGGTTCCAACAACTTCTTCTTCTTTTTTTTCCATATTGAAAAGTTAAATACTCACCAAATTCTATTCTAAATGCGTTTATTTTTGCTATCACTGATTTCCACCTTCATCACCTTCGTCAACTGTGAACGGATGATCAGTTGGTGGTTCGATGTGAACGAGAATTCAGACACAGACGCAAACAACCTGGCAACAATCAAGAAGTACAAGAATGTGTTTTCTCGAGTGATGCCATTCAACGGCGGGCTCGTCAATGAGGGGAACGTGAGCGAGTGGTGGAATGAGGATGCTGTGAGGCCGTGGTTCGATCCATTGAAAGAAATAAACGGCCTTAAGATTCTCCCGTACTTTGTCGACATCGACAACTCCACACAGATGCACTTGGTGTACGACAACATGACAGCCGTTATTGCCGATGGCGTTGCTATCGCTAAGCACTACGGCTTCGATGGCTGGTTTATAGACTACGAGGACGAGTACCCCCCTGACACAAACGAGAACAAAACCCAAGAGCTCGCTCTGTTTCTCACCACTTTCGCCGACGCACTCCACAAAGAAGGCATGGAGCTAACGATCTGCGTCGCGTCGTGGAGCGAGCTTCTCAGTGATTTTACGACTCTAGGAAAGAGCTCAGTCGACGAGTTACAAAACATGGATTTTTACAGCATGAATGAAACGGATGCTTACGAACCCAGAATCGACTCATATTTCGACGCTGTCGGAGACGTCGACAAAGCCGGGGTTGGTATTGGGATATATTACGACGGTGTAAATTATCCTGACTATTGGCCGAAGGAAACTGCGACGAAATTCCTGCAGTATGTGAAGAGTAAGGGTGGGACTAGACTTGACGTTTTTCGTTTGGTGGATGAGGGTAAGGGGAAGGATGGGGAAACCTGGCCGAGGGAGGATTGGTGGTGGGAACTATTTGAGGAGTTTATGAAGTGAGGTATGAAGCTATTAATATTTACACAAAAAAGTAGCTTTTTTTGGAGAAAGCCTTGTTGTTCCAGTGCTGTTTATTTTCATTCCCATTACGAGGGGGGCGATAGGACGACACCATCGATTCCGTCACCGTCTATTCGACTGCGGCAAATTCCCAGTTTCGGCAAAGTTGAATCCTCCCCCCTGTCCGAAGGACTGTTTCACTCCGTCTTGTGAAGTGGGTGCACCGAAGGAGAAAGTAGAATGTCCGTCACTATTCGTAGCGGTGACGGGTTGGATGTTCTCGCAGTCGTCGTCGCATTCCTTTGGTAGAGAGATGGATAGATTATAGTGTGTGAGTAAATTGTTGAAATTTTCTAAGTGTGAAAGAAGCGGGGACGGTTGAAGGGTCATACAGAAAGCGACAAAAAAACGAAACCCACCTCCTCAACATTGAAATACTTTTCCAGAATCCTGAGCGCTTTCATATAGACCTCTTCGTCCTCGTGTTCCTGCAGCTTCTCCAGGGCCTCGACACCGTCAGCCTCGTCCACCATGATAGCGTAGTTTTTGTCCTTGCCGATCGAGAGGATGTTGGAGAGGGCGGAGAGGATTGTTAGAGTTAGGGGCTTGTCAGAGGATTTGAGGTTTGTGGTCAGAGCGAGGATAGAGTCAAACTCGACGCAGAAGTGGATGAAGGAGGGAACGGAGTTGGTGCAGATGTTGCATATTACGTAGACGGCTGGGGAGGGGCGAGGTGAGTGTGTGAGAGGGATGTTGAATTAATTTTGAGGGGGATGAAAATATCACAAACTCCCCACTCACCTTCCTTCCTAACCTCCCAAACCGCATTCTTAGCATACTCGACCATCGTCTGAATAATCCCCTTTCCTCCCTGAATAACTGACTGAACTTGTTCAGGCGTACCAGCGGCGATGTTACTCAACGTCCAACATGCCTCGCGCTTGATCTGTTTCTTCCGGTGGGAGAGGAGGCGAGGGAGAACGTTAATTATACCGGAGTCGATGCACATCTGGGTGGTGTCGGGGTTGTTGCTAGAAGTAAAGTTGCCGATAACGCGCGTTGCGGGCTGAAGGACGGTGGTGGATTCAGTCGTGGCGAGGATATCAATGAGGAAAGGCATGAGACCCGGGACGCTCTGACAGGCTAGGATTCTCGAGTCGGAGCCTGTTGACATGTAGCTCAACGCCCAGCACGAGTCGGCGATGACGTCGAGGTCGGTGCTTTTTATCAGCTCGGCAACTATTGGTAGGAGCTGGTGTACGACTTCGGTTTTTATCTTGGGACGCGTGCCACGGCACAGGTTGCTGCAGAGCCAGGCACAGTTCTTCAGGATTCCGGGGGACTCGGGGTTGAGGACATTTTTTTGGATACCCGGGATTATATTAGCGGAGATTAGACTGTCGCGGAAGTGGGTGTTGTCGCCAGCGATGTTTCCTAGGCACCAAATCGTCTATCGTTCGTGTTCGTGTTCGTTTTCCGTTGTGTGGGTGTTTCAGTTAGCAGAGAAAGAATTAATCAACCATTTTGGTCTCATCAATCAAATCAAATCAAATCAAATCAAATCACAGTGGGCAGGAATCCCTGGTCTGAGTCCGAGTCCTCACCTGCTCTCTCACGGAAGGATGATAATGTTCCTCAAGCTGAATCAAAATCGGCACTGCCCCACTCTTCGCAACTTTATCTGTCGCCTCCCCGTCATGGCTAGAAATATTCGTCAGAACCCACAGCGTCTCAAAGACGACCTTCCAACACCTGTGCCGGAGAAGCTGGGTGAAGACACCGTCGGGATCGCAGAGACCTGTAGAGACGATGAGAGGGATGGGTGGGTCGGTTTCGACTGATACGAGCTTGCGAATTTTGCAGACGGAGGACCGAACATCTTCGTCTGATAGAGTGTGATGACTACGGAGGATTTCCCCGAGTTTCGGAATGTCACCTGCCACAGGTGGCGGGGGGGGTGGGAGGTTCTGTTGTTGTTGCTGTTGTTGTTGTTGCGTGTTCCCATTGTTGTTATCATCGTCACCACCACCATTGAGAATTACATTGCTATTATTCCTCCGTCTCTTACTAAGATAATCATCCTTCTTGGCCTTCCTCAAATTTATCTGAGTTTCGTTGCGTGAGCGTCTCAGCGCACTCCCAGAACCCAGATTTATCACCTTGCTCGAACGACGGGGCTGCATTGTTTTCGAAGCAGAGAGAGTGGTTGGAAGGGAGGTGAGTCGGAAAATTGTTCGAAAAAATAAAATCGATAATGCGGATTTTCCTTCTGTCTGTGGGTGACGGTTTTATTCAAAAATAGCTATATAACGCCCGAAAATTGACAAAAATACTAAAAATACAAACAGTCTGGATTTTTCGTCCTTAGACCTTAGACACTCTCTTCCATAAAATTTTCAGTCAATAAAACGCCGTCAGCAGCACTTCTGACTATAGGACGACCGCTGTAGACCAAAATAATACCTTTCCACGTCGAATTCGCATTAGACTTCAGCTTGATTTTGGTAAGGTTTTTGTTTCAAGTTCCCTGCTGAACCCCCCTACCCTTCCTTCCCTCCCATTCCTACGACCGTATCCACCCATCTATATCGAATTACCGCCCAGACCGGGTTTCAACTGCGATGCCTCGCATTGTACTGTTCCTATCACTGGCGTTGTTCTGCCTTGTCTCCTGTTCGGCTTCGTGGTTCAGTCGTGGGGTGGGTTTCGTGTTGAAGAATCGGGGTGGTAACAAGCGCGTCGACGAGGATAATATACCGGATAGTCGATCGTCAACGGCGGATGACTGTGGAGAAACTGAAGCGTATTTACATGGGTTACCTCCGGGTGTCCCTGACCCATGTCTCTCAGCATTAATGGAGACAAAACCCTCCTCCTCGTCACCCTTAACATCATCCGAGCTCCGGTCTCTCCTTCTCTGCCGTCTGAACACCCCCTCCCCCTCCTCTCAAATCGCGTCAGCGTCCGTAGCGCTCCCCCCTT
>Ga0209714_1001566_pt1 | contig 12282 bp, 10 predicted proteins | sample COGITO_mtgs_1104_5_FD_185517 | JGI IMG/M metagenome (GOLD analysis project Ga0209714, IMG submission 185517) | Pelagic marine microbial communities from North Sea - COGITO_mtgs_110414 (SPAdes) (version 2) | ecosystem: Environmental > Aquatic > Marine > Epipelagic ...
TTAAACAGTAACCATCAAATTAAATCTGCGGTATATAAGAGAAAATGAAAAAATTATTATTAGTAGTTAGTCTAACAACATTTAGTTTTAGTAACGCAATTGCTGTTACTTTATATGATGCTTTAAACCAAACTTATCAAAATAATATTCAACTGAACGCTGAAAGAGAAAATATTAAAGCCTCAGAAGAAGATATTAATATTTCAAAAGCTGATTACAAACCTACAATTTCTTTAAGTGGATCAAAAAGTATTGAGAACACAAATAAGCTAACAAACCAAAGTGGGGGAGATGCAACTATAAGTGATGTTGATCCGTTTACTACATCCATTAAATTAGAACAAACACTTCTAGACTATGGAAGAGATTTAACTCTTGAAAAAAGTATTACTGCATTAGATTTAGCAAAAGCAAGATTGATTAAAAAAGAACAAGATGTTCTGCACAGTGCAATTGATGCTTATACAAACTTAATCTTAGCTAGAGAAAAACAAGATATAAATAGAAAAAATTTAAATCTCTTAAGAAGACAAGTTGAAAATGATAAAATCCGAAGAGATCGTGGACAAATTACCAATACTGATTTAGCACAATCTGAGTCTTCATTAGCAGGTGCACAAGCTCAGTTCACTCAAGCAAAAAGTGATTTATTAATTGCTAAATTAACTTATGAAAATATTATTGGAAATATATCAGATCCAAACAAACTTAAAAAAAATTCAAATGCGATTGTAAGTGTTCCAAAAACATTAGATGGAGCAATTAATTTATCAAAACAAAATAACCCTAATATTAAAATTGCAAAATTTGATTTAGCTCAATCAGAAAAAGATGAGGCTATCTCACAATCAGATTTAAAACCTACAGCATCTTTATCTTTAGAGAGATCTTATTCGAATGATCTTAGTTCTACAGTAGACGAAAGAGAAAAGGATGTTTTAAAGGCAACTGTGAGTTGGCCCTTTTATTCAGGTGGAAAAACACGATCAAAAATTAATAGACAATCTAATTTAACTACAAGAAAAAGATTATTACTAGATGATGCAGTTAGAACCAATGAAACAAATGTTGCAAGTGCATGGTCAAGTTTAGAGTCTTCAAAAAGTTTTTTAAATTCTGTAAAAGTACAAGTAAGAGCTGCTCAAATAGCAAATGAGGGAATTGCTGCTGAATATGAAAGAGGATCAAGAACAACCCTTGATGTAATCCAGTCAAATTCTTTATTACTTTCTGCTCAATTATCTCTAGTAAGTTCTGAGAAAAATTATCTTATGGCTCAATATAATCTGCTAAAAGCAGTCGGTCTTCTAAATAGCCAGTATCTAAAACTTAAGTAATTATTTGTTTTTTTAGCCCTAAAAATTAATATATTGATAATGAGAACAAAATGTGTACATTTAGAACATGATTCGAGAGTTAAAAATATTAATAAAAAAGGCTAAAAATGACTAAAAACAACTTAAAAGTAGTTAAAACTACAAAAGCGCAACAAGCAGAAGGTAACGAAAAAAATAAAGCATTAGATGCTGCAATAGCACAAATTACTGACAATTTTGGAAAAGGTTCTGTAATGAAGCTTGGCCAAAGAAGAGCAATGGACGTTGAGTCGGTATCAACAGGATCTTTAAGCTTAGACATAGCGCTTGGAATAGGTGGTTTGCCAAAAGGAAGAGTTGTTGAAGTTTATGGACCAGAATCTTCTGGAAAAACTACATTAGCATTACAAGTTGTTGCTGAAGCTCAAAAAGCTGGTGGGATTTGTGCATTTGTTGATGCAGAGCACGCATTAGATCCAGTTTATGCAAAAAAACTTGGTGTAGATACTGAGGAATTATTAATTTCACAACCTGATACAGGTGAACAAGCTTTAGAAATAGCTGATACACTAGTTAAATCAGGATCAATTTCTGTAATTGTTGTTGACTCAGTTGCAGCATTAACTCCTCGAGCAGAAATTGAAGGAGAAATGGGAGATCATCATGTTGGTCTTCAATCAAGATTAATGAGTCAAGCTTTGAGAAAATTAACAGGTTCAATCTCAAGCACTAATACTATGATGATTTTTATTAACCAGATTAGAATGAAAATTGGAGTAATGTTTGGAAGTCCAGAGACTACTTCAGGCGGAAATGCTCTTAAATTTTACTCATCTGTGAGAATGGATATTAGAAGAATTGGAGCAATTAAAAATGGTGATGAGATTATTGGTAACTCAACTAGAGTTAAAGTAGTTAAAAATAAAGTAGCACCACCATTTAAAGTAGTAGAGTTTGATTTAATGTATGGAAAAGGTATTAGCAAAGTTGGTGAACTTGTTGACCTTGGGGCAAAAGCTGGAGTAGTTGAAAAAGCTGGTGCTTGGTATGCATATAAAGGAGAAAAAATTGGACAAGGTCGTGAAAATGCTAAGATTTATTTAGAGGAAAATCCTAATATTGCAGCTGAAATAGAAATGTCGATAAGAGAAAAAGCTGGAGTTATAGCAAAAAAAATTGAAGGAAACCCTCTTGACCCAGAAAAAGCTGCAAAAGATCAAATTGAAGATCCAGAAGTAGCAATAAAAGAGGAAGTAACACCTCCTAAAAAGAATTAATTAATAGGTCATCTTTAATTATTAAAAGGCGCTTAAATTAAGCGCCTTTTTTCCCTTACTGTTATCTAGACATAGAATAAAAAAGCTGTATTTTAAAAATATGGCTGACAAATCTTTAAACGAAATAAGAAACACATTCTTAAAATATTTTGAGAAGCATGATCATAAGATTGTAGAGTCTAGTAATTTAGTACCAAACAACGATCCAACCTTAATGTTTGCAAATTCTGGGATGGTTCAGTTTAAAAATGTATTTACTGGTTTAGAGAAAAGAGATTATCAAAGAGCAACTACTTCACAAAAGTGTGTAAGAGCAGGTGGAAAGCATAATGATCTAGAGAACGTTGGATACACACCTCGACACCATACATTCTTTGAAATGTTGGGAAATTTTTCATTTGGAGATTACTTTAAAGAACAAGCAATTCACTATGCGTGGGATTTGATCACTAAAGATTTTGGTATAGACAAAAACAGACTTTATGTAACGGTTTTTCATGAAGATAATGAAGCCTTCAATTTTTGGAAGAAAATAGCAGGTTTTAGTGATGATAGAATTATTCGAATAGCGACATCTGACAATTTTTGGTCAATGGGCGAAACTGGCCCTTGTGGCCCTTGTTCTGAAATCTTTTATGATCATGGAGACCATCTAGAGGGAGGATTACCAGGAACCAAAGACGAAGATGGAAATCGTTTTATTGAAATATGGAATTTGGTCTTTATGCAATTTGAACAAATCTCTAAAGATAAAAGAATAGATCTCCCAAAACCGTCTGTTGATACTGGTATGGGATTGGAAAGAATTGCAGCATTGCTTCAGGGCACACATGATAATTATGAAACAGATCACTTCAAAAAGATAATTAGTTCTGCTTCCGATATTATTAAAATAAAACAAAACCAAACTAATCAATCAAGTTTTAGAGTTATCGCGGATCATTTAAGAGCTAGTGCATTTTTAATTGCAGAAGGGGTTTTACCATCTAATGAAGGAAGAGGTTATGTACTTAGAAGAATAATGAGAAGAGGAATGAGACACTCTCATTTACTTGGATCTAAGGAGCCTGTTTTTTTCAATTTGTTTGATACACTTAAAGATGAAATGTCAGGCAATTATCCTGAGCTTGTTAGAGCAGAGTCTTTAATTAAAGAAACTTTAAGAATGGAAGAAGAAAAGTTTTTAGTTCTTCTAGATCGTGGAATTAAAATCTTAAATGAAGAGATTTCTAAAATAGATAAAGTTTTACCTGGTGAAGTAGCATTTAAATTATATGACACTTACGGATTTCCATTAGATCTTACAGAAGATATTTTAAGAAACAAATCAATGTCAATTGACACAGAAAAATTTCAATCTTTGATGAAAGAAAGTAGAGAACTTGCTAAAAAAAATTGGAAAGGATCAGGAGATTCTGCAGTTGAGGATATTTGGTTTGGAATAAAAGATAAATTAGGAGCAACAGAATTTTTAGGTTACGAGACCAACCAAGCTGAGGGAGTAGTTTTATCACTGTTATCAGATAATAAAGAGGTGGGTGAGTTAAAGGAAAATGACGAAGGTATGATCATTGTTAATCAAACCCCATTTTATGGAGAGTCCGGAGGTCAAGTAGGTGATATAGGTGAAATTATTTCAAATAATTTTAAATTTGAAGTAACAGATGTTCAAAAGAAATTAGGAGATCTATTTGTACATTATGGAAAAGTGATTAGTGGATCAATAAAGATAAATGATAGTGTTGAGCTAAAAATAGATATTAAAAGAAGAGATGACACAAGAGCTTACCACTCAGCAACTCATTTATTGCACGAGTCTTTAAGAAGAGTATTAGGTGATCATGTAACTCAAAAAGGTTCTTTGGTTGAACCAAGTCGATTAAGGTTTGATTTTAGTCATATGAAGCCAATCCCAACTGAAGATATCGATAAAATAGAAAATTTTGTAAACTCAATGGTCTCAAAAAAATCAGATGTAAAAACACGTTTAATGACACCAGATGAGGCTGTTGAAAATGGTGCTTTGGCTTTATTTGGCGAAAAGTATGGAGACGAGGTTAGAGTTCTTTCAATGGGTGATGATGAAGGTAACTATTTTTCAACGGAGCTTTGTGGAGGCACTCACGTTAAAAATACAGGTGATATTGGTAAATTTAAGATAATTAGCCAATCCTCAATTGCAGCAGGAGTTAGAAGAATTGAAGCTTTAAGAGATAAGCAATTAGAAGATTATTTAAATAATAAGGAAAAATTATCCAATATTTCTTCTGAAAAGGATAATGAGCTTATTAAAGAATTAAGTGAACAAATAATTAAATTAGGTGGAAAGCCAAATTTAGATCAATCAGATCAAAAAACATTAATCAAAAATTTATCAAAACAGTTAGAAACAATTTCTGTTAATTCAATTTTAGAAGATAAATCAAAAAATATTATTAAAGATGAAGAAATTAATGGAGTTAAACTAAGACTTCAAAAAGTTGATGGTTTGCCACCAAAAGAATTAAGAAAACTTGTTGATAAAGGAAAAAAAGAATTAAGTGAGGGTGTAGTAATAGTTTTTGCAAGCAAAGATGATAAAGTTGGTATTGCAGTTGGTGTGACTGACGGTTTAACAGAAAAATTTGATGCAGTTAAGTTTGTTAAAGTAGGATCAGAGATTATTGGAGGTCAAGGAGGTGGGGGTAGAAAAGATTTTGCTCAAGCTGGTGGCCAAGATCAATCAAAAATTGACGAAGCTTTTGAGAAACTTAAGACTTTAATTTAATTTCTTTTTTAGATTACCATCAATCTCATCTAAGAATTGATTGGTAGTTAAATATTTACTTGATGGACCAATAAGAATTGCCAAGTCTTTAGTCATTGCACCATTTTCTACACATTCGATACAAACTCTCTCAAGTGTGTGTGCAAATTCAATTAATTCATTATTGCTATCTAATTTTCCTCTGTGCGCTAATCCTCTTGTCCATGCAAAAATAGATGCAATAGGGTTTGTTGAAGTTTCCTTACCTTGTTGGTGCATTCTATAATGTCTAGTAACTGTTCCATGTGCAGCTTCTGCTTCCATTACTTTTCCATCAGGTGTTAGCAATGTACTAGTCATCAAACCTAAAGATCCATAACCTTGTGCCATCGTATCAGACTGGACATCACCATCGTAATTCTTACATGCCCAAATATATTTTCCACTCCATTTCATTGCACATGCAACCATGTCATCAATTAATCTATGTTCATAAGTTAAGTTATTTTTATCAAAATCAGCTTTATATTCTTTTTCAAAAATTTCTTGGAAAATATCTTTAAATCTACCATCGTACTGTTTTAGAATTGTATTTTTTGTAGACATGTAAACAGGCCATTTTTTCATTAGACCGTAACTAAAACAAGATCTTGCAAAGTCTTCGATGGATTTGTCTAAATTATACATTGATAGCGCTACACCTGGACCTGTAAAATTAAATACTTCATGTTTTATTTCATCTTTGCCATCCTCAGAAGTCCATTTAATTTCCATTTTACCTTTACCAGGCACTTTAAAGTCTGTTGCTCTATATTGATCACCAAAAGCATGTCTTCCAATAACCACAGGATCAGTCCATGAAGGAACAAGTTTTGGAATATTTTTGCAAATAATTGGCTCTCTAAATACTGTACCTCCAATAATATTTCTTATAGTCCCATTAGGAGATCTCCACATTTTTTTTAAATCAAATTCTTCAACTCTTGCTTCATCAGGAGTAATGGTTGCACATTTAATTCCAACACCAATTTTTTTTATAGCATTTGCGGAGTCTATTGTGATTTGATCATCAGTATTATCTCTACTTTTCATTCCAAGGTCGTAATATTCAATCCCTAGATCTAGATATGGAAGAATTAGTTTGCTCTTTATGAACTCCCATATAATACGAGTCATTTCATCACCATCTAGCTCAACAACAGGGTTATTTACCTTGATTTTACTCATTAAATTAAATTTATCTTATTAATTGAATTTGAATGGTTTATATACATATTAATCAAAAATTAGCAAATAGAAGAATATGTTTAGCAAGATATTTCCACCGATACACACAGAAGGCTATAAGTTTTTAGTCATAGCAGGATTTATTACACTTGTTTTATTATTCATAAGTGGTTTTTTAGGAACAATTAGTTTGCTATTGACTGTTTGGGTTTATTATTTTTTTAGAGATCCTGAAAGAGTAATTATTGAAGACGATAATTATTTAGTTAGCCCTGCCGATGGTGAAGTAATAAAAGTTGAAGAAGTTGATGGACCAAGGGAAGTTGGTTTAGACAATAAAAAATTTAAAAAAATAAGCATATTCATGAATGTTTTTGACTGTCATGTAAATAGAACCCCTTGTGCAGGAAAAGTTGAAGAAATATTATATAAACCTGGAAAATTTTTTAATGCATCTTTAGATAAAGCAAGTGAAGATAATGAGAGAAATTATTATAAGTTAAAAGATAAAAGTGGAAATGATATAATTGTAGTTCAAATAGCAGGACTAATAGCACGAAGAATTGTATGTGAAACAGATAATGGTCAAGAGCTAAACCAGGGCGATAGAATTGGTATGATTAGATTTGGAAGTCGTGCAGATGTTTATTATGAAAACTACGAACCATTGGTAAGAGTTGGTCAAAAAACAATTTCAGGTGAAACTTTATTAGCTAAAAAATAAAAATGGAACAGCCAAAAAATAATTTAAAGATTGTAAGTGAAAAAAAAAATGCAAGAATGCTTTTGCCAAATATGCTTACGCTAATTGGTGTCTGTATAGGACTTACATCAATAAGGTTTGCTTTGGATGGAAAATTTGAATTTGCAATTATTGCAATAATTTTTGCTGCATTAATTGATGGTTTAGATGGTAGAATTGCAAGATTGATCAAAGGAACATCTAAGGTAGGTAAAGAACTAGACTCTCTGACAGACATGATTAGTTTTGGTGTTGCACCAGCATTTATCATGTATTTTTGGAAATTAAATACACTTGGAAGATTTGGATGGTTGATTTGCTTAGTGTATGTAATTTGCGTAGCACTTAGACTAGCTAGATTTAATGTTAATTCAAATCAAGATCCTTCTTGGAGAGATAATTTTTTTGAAGGTGTTCCATCACCTGCGGGCGGAATATTAGTTCTAACACCTTTAATTATAAGCCTAAGTGGTTTTGATTATATTCAATTAAACTATGAAATAATCACGCCTATATTTTTTATAGTAACATCCTTTTTATTGATTAGTAAATTTCCAAGCTACTCATTTAAAAAAATTGTTATACAACGAAAAGCAACTATTTTTTTATTGTTTGGTATTGTATTATTTTTTGGACTATTACTGATCTATACATTTGAAGTAATTGCAATCAGTAGTATGATTTATTTATCATTATTGCCAATTAGTTTTTTTCATTATCAAAACATAAAAAAGAATAATGAAAATGATAAAATTCAAGATGATGAAGATCTCGAAGACGAATTATAATGAAAAAAAATGTAATTGTTTCTCTAGCAGATGCAAACTATTATCCATTATTAAATGAGTTAGTTGACTCTATTAAAAAATTTAAGGAAAGTGAAAACACTGCTATTTGCATTTTAGATGCTGGTTTAACCGAAGACCAGAAACAAAAACTCTCTAATAAAGTTGATGAAATTAAATCAGCAGAATGGGATATAGAAGTACCTGGGTTTAAAGTTAGGGGTAAAGAATGGTTGAAAAGCCAGGTATCTAGGGCATTTTTACCAAAGTATTTTCCAAATTACGAAAAATATTTGTGGATAGATTGTGATGCATGGGTGAATGATTGGAGTTGTATAGAATTATATTTAAAAGCTTGTGATAATGGAAAATTGGGTATTACACAAACAATTGGGCCTGGATATAAGATAACTTCAAAAGTTAATTGGCTATTTGGTAAATTGGCTATTATCAAATCTCAAAATTTTAAACATGCGGTAAAATCAAAAATTGGTTTTGATAAAGCCCGAAAACTAGCTTTTGCACCACATATTAATATTGGGGTCTTTTCTCTTGAAAAAAATTCAAATGGTTGGAGTTCGTGGCAAAATAATTTATCACAAACATTAAAAGCTGGAAATATTTTTGGATCTGAGGGCCTTGCTATCAACATGTCAGTATATATTGATAATTTAGAAACTGAATTTTTACCTCTAAATTGTAATTGGATTACAAGTAATTTACTCCCAAAATTTGATGAAGAAAACAATACATTTGTTGAACCTTATTTGCCTAACTATAAAATAGGTATCATGCATCTTGCAGCTGGAATTTGGAAAGATGGAGTCGATATGAGAATTAATAAAGATATCAAAATAGATATTCAAACATTAAGTAATAAAAGAATACTAAAAAGTCTTAGATATAATAATTAATTGAAAAAAAATAAAATTTCTAAAAACTGGGTAAATAAACAAAGGAGAGATACCTATGTTAAGCAATCAAAAGTTGATGGATATAGAGCAAGATCAGCATATAAATTAATTGAAATAGATGAAAAATTCAAAATTTTCAAAGGTGGTATTTCAGTCATAGATATTGGAGCTGCTCCAGGAAGCTGGTCACAATATGCTATTAAATCTGCAAAAAATGGAAGATTAATTTCAATTGATTTAAAAAAAATGGAACCAATTGGTAAAACAATACAAATCCAAGGAGATTTTACAGACCCAAATATTCAAGTTGAAATTAAGAAACATGTTAATTCAAAAATTGATGTGGTAATGTCAGATATGGCCGTAAATACTACTGGAATCAAAAATATAGACTCAATTCAAACTGGTGAATTATGCATTGAGGCAATGTTATTTGCAAAAAATTTGTTGAAAGGTAATGGTTTTTTTATTTCAAAAATTTTTTTGGGTGGGACATTTAACGAAATAGTCGCAGAAGGAAAAAAATATTTTAAAGAAGTGAAGGTTTTTAAACCAAAATCTAGCAGAAAAGACTCTAAAGAAAGTTTTATAATTTGTAGCAAGCTTAGATAGAGACTTTAATTTTTAAAGGAATCGTATATAAAAGATTATGGTTCCTATAAAAGAAGCACTCACCTTTGATGACGTTACATTAGCTCCAAAATACTCTGAAATATTGCCTTCTGAGGTTAATACAAGTACTCAATTAACTAATCACCTTAAACTAAAAATCCCTCTTTTATCATCTGCAATGGATACAGTAACTGAAAGTAAAATGGCTATAGCTATAGCTAAATCAGGAGGAATAGGAGTTATTCATAGAAATTTAGATATTAAAAATCAAATTTTAGAGATTAAAAAAGTAAAAAAACAAAAATTGTTAATTGGAGCTGCAGTCGGTGCTGGACCAAATGAATTCAAAAGAGCTGAAGCAATTGTTAAAGAAGGTGTTGATTTAATAGTAGTTGATACTGCTCATGGACATACTAAAAAAGTTGGAGAGATAATTAAATTTATTAAAAAATTAAAAAACAAAAAAATAGCTTTATGTGCTGGTAATATAGCAACGCCAGAGGCTGCTAAATTTTTAATTAAATTAGGTGTTGATATTATTAAAGTTGGAATAGGCCCTGGTTCAATTTGCACAACAAGATTGGTTGCTGGAATTGGTGTTCCCCAATTAAGTGCAATCTTATCAGTGCGAAACGGATTAAGAAGTAAAAATGTAAAAATTATTTCTGATGGTGGAATTAAATATTCTGGTGATCTTGCAAAAGCATTTGCGGCAGGAGCTGATGCGGTAATGATAGGATCATTATTTGCTGGAACAGACGAGGCACCAGGAAAGTTAATTAAAAAAAATGGGAAATTATTTAAAAGTTTTAGAGGAATGGGATCAGTGGGGGCAATGAACAAAGGTTCAGCAGACAGATATTTTCAAACTAAACAAAAAGATTCATCTAAATATGTTCCTGAAGGGGTTGAAGGATTTGCTAAATACAAAGGTGATGTTGAAAGTATTATCTATAAATTGATTGGTGGACTTAGATCATCCATGGGTTATCTTGGTTCAAAAAATTTAACAAAGCTTAGAATAAAACCAAACTTCGTTAAGATTACTAAAGCAGGATTTTATGAAAGTATGGTTCATAACGTAGATATGGTTAAAAATGATAGCAAATATTAATGAATAAAATTCTTAAAATAATTACTTCAATATTTATTTTAGTTTTTTTTGCAAATGTAGCATCAAGTAAAGAAAATTTTTTTGATGAAGCATTAAAAATGTATCAGGATAAAAAATATGATGATGCACGTTTTATGTTAGAGCGAAATATAGTTTTTAATCCAAAAGATGCAAAATCCTATTTATATCTAGCAAAAATTTATAATCTTGAAGAAAATCAGAGAAAAGAAGAATATAATTTAGATACAGCATTATTGATAGAGCCAAATAATGAGGAAGTTATTTTAATGCTGATGAAAATTGCTTTAAAAAAATCAAATTATTCAAAAGTTAAAGATCTTTCTCAAACATTTGTAAAAGTTTGTAAAAAATTATGTGATGAAAACGATGAAATTCAAAAGTCTCTTAAAAATTTAGATCCAAAAAATGAGTCTTGATCAAAATCTGGATAAAATCTTAATTATAGATTTTGGTTCCCAATTTACTCAGCTAATCGCAAGAAGGATAAGAGAATTAGGTGTTTTTTCAGAGATTATAAGTCATAAAAAAATAAAATTAAAAGATATCGATCAGACTGTTAAAGGAATAATTTTATCTGGTGGCCCACTAAATGTTTATCAAATAAACAAATACTCATTCGATAAAAAAATTATAAATTTAAATATTCCAATATTAGGTATTTGTTTTGGTCATCAAATACTCTCAAAACTTAACGGAGGAAAAGTCAAACAATCAAAGCATAGGGAATTTGGATTAGCAAATATATTTAAAAAAAATGAAAGTCTTTTAATTAAAAATTTTTTTAACAAACAAAAATCCAAAAAAGTTTGGATGAGTCATGCTGATCAGGTATCTAAACTTCCAAAAAACTTTAAAGTAGTAGCTTCTAGCACTAATTCAAAGTTTGCAATTGTAGAAAATAGATTAAAAAAATTTTATGGAATACAATTTCATCCAGAAGTCACACATACTGAAAATGGTAAAAAATTAATTAGTAATTTTATTTTTTTAATTTGTAAAATTAAATGTAATTGGTCTTCTAAGGATCAAAAAATTCAACTTATTAAAGAAGTTAAAGATCAAGTTGGTACAGAAAAAGTTATTTGTGCTTTATCAGGAGGTGTTGATAGTAGCGTAGTAGCTCAATTACTCAATAAAGCAATTGGTAAAAAACTTTATTGTATTTTTGTTAATACAGGTCTCTTGAGAAAAAATGAAGAAGTACAAGTTGTGCAAACTTTCAAGAAAAGATTAAAAATGAATTTAATTTATGTAAATGCAGAAAAAGAGTTTTTAAAAAAATTACATAACATTTCTGATCCTGAAAAAAAGAGAAAAATTATTGGTAATCTTTTTATAAAAATATTTGAAAGATATGCTAAAAAAATTAAAAATGTTAAATTTTTAGCTCAAGGAACTCTTTATCCTGATTTAATTGAAAGCAAATCTGTAACAGGTAGCCAAACATCAAAAATTAAGTCACATCATAATGTTGGGGGACTTCCTAAAAAAATGAAACTTAAACTTGTTGAGCCCTTAAAGTTTTTAT
>Ga0209714_1001569_pt1 | contig 12266 bp, 3 predicted proteins | sample COGITO_mtgs_1104_5_FD_185517 | JGI IMG/M metagenome (GOLD analysis project Ga0209714, IMG submission 185517) | Pelagic marine microbial communities from North Sea - COGITO_mtgs_110414 (SPAdes) (version 2) | ecosystem: Environmental > Aquatic > Marine > Epipelagic ...
AGGAGCATCCCAAAAACACAGATTTGCCCAGCTGTGTGAGCCCGTCCGGGAGCGATACGCTCGTCAGGGAGGAGCAATCGTAAAACACATCATTGCCCAGCTGCGTGAGCCCGTCCGGGAGCGACACGCTCGTCAGGGAGGAGCACCCCCTAAACACATCATCGCCCAGCTTTGTGAGCCCGTCCGGGAGCGACACGCTCGTCAAGGAGGAGCAAAAACAAAACACATCATTGCCCAGCTGCGTGAGCCCGTCCGGGAGCGATACGCCCGTCAAAGAGTAGCACTCCCAAAACACAAAATTGCCCAGCTGCGTGAGCCCGTCTGGGAGCGTCACGCTCATCAGGGAGGAGCACCCCTCAAACACATAATTGCCCAGCTGCGTGAGTTTAGTACACCCCTTGAGATTGACGCGGAGGAGGGATTTACACCAAATGAGGGGAGCTTCTACTTGGTCGTTATAATCAAGATTCATATCCCCGATGATTGTGATATCGGGGTCCCTGATGATGAGGGTGATGGTTCCTTCACCGAGTGATGGGTCCTGCAATCGTTCGCGTAGGGCTCCGGAGTGTAGCTCATTATCAAAGTCCTCGTCAATGACGATTTCTTGGGATCCTGGATCAAAAGACATGGAGGGGGCGCAAGAAGTTCGTGTTATAAGATATCCAACAACGACATTCCTCTCCTCCTCCCCGTTTTCAGCACATTTTATTAACACCAGGAATCTATTTCTTTTTTAACCTGCGTTGTTTGCACGGTCTCTCTTCCTGAAGCTTTCATCGCTATCTGCAAGAAAAACTCTTTGCTTGGACCTTCGCCTTTTTTCTCTCCTTCTTCTTCTTTTTGGGACGACCCCTCACCCCTTCCCCTTTGCTTGGCGCTTTGCAAAGTTCTTCGCCCACCTACATCTACTTTCGATGTCGTGGGAAAAATACAGGCGTCAGCCTTGGCACGGTTTGGCGCCCAATCCTCCCACAGAAATTGAAGCAACGACAACGACAACGCCTCCTACCCCTACTGGCCGCGTTCCCACCCCCGACGAGGACGAAGAGACAATGAACACTAAACCGAACTTTCTTGGTATCACGAAGACTCCTTACTCCTTCTCTGCGATGTGCAGGTCTGGCCTTTTTGGTCTGTCCGTGGGAACACTGACTGGTGCTGGTTTTGGGTTCATGGACTCGATGAAGACAGTTCAGGAAAGTAAGGGGCTAAAATCTCTCAGCAACAAGGGGAAGGGAAGCTACATAATGCAGGGGGTCGGTAAGCAAGCGGGCGGTTTCGGCGCATTTTTTGGCGGCTACCACTTGCTGAAATACTTTGGTCGAACGTATGTTGATCCAGGTGATGTACAGTTGATAGCTTGCTGCTCGGCAGTTGGCCTCTCTGCGGTATGGTACAAGCCGCAAACGCGCCAAATGTTTCCGTACGCGTGCATGTTAATTGCGATGGATTCTTTCAATGAGCTTTACCGTGATAACAAGTTGTAGATTTATAAAATAGAGATGAAAAGAAAAAAAAGCAGAAAATGTTTTCGGGTATTTCTTCGCTCCACTTCACTTCACTTCACTTCACCTAACCCTCCACCTGTACCTCCACCTCAAAATCGCATCGCAAATTATTTCTTATTTATTTGTTAACAGCTTATAAAACAACACCAACACCCCACCCCGTCCGTGGCACTCTTCAATGCAGTCACGCAAAAGCTACATACAATACAATCAATGCCTGCTCACTCGCTGAACTTTCCGGTAAAGGCGACTGCGAGTCTGATCTCTCCCTGGACCATTTTCTGGCTTGCCTTGCTGCTCTTGTTGTTCCTTTGGAGTGGATAGTAGCTTGCGTTCCCGTGCTTCATGCTCATGAGCTGCTCAAAGTTGAACTCCACCTGTCCCAAGAAGTGTCCTAGTCCCCTCCTGTGGGCGTGATACAACAGCACCTTGAGCCTGCCCATTTTCTGATTCTGGCTCTCGTTGCTCCACAGGGGGCACTGAAAGCTATTGTTTGCCTGTTCCCACTTGGGGTTCTGGGTCATCCAAATGGTGTCAGTTTCTCCGACCTTCTCGTCGTTCCAGAATACCTGCGCCACAACAAACGGATCGCTGGTACCAAAAAGATGCGCCGGCGCCAAGTCTTGCGCTCCCAAGACTGCCACCTTAGCATATCTGCTGCCTGGTGGTGGCTTCATCAACTGTGTAGTTCTCCTTGCCTTGGCGTCTTGTTCACCTCCCGGCAAATTGTTATTGTTGTTTAAATCCATCCCGAGGGAGGCATTAGGCCCAACAGTACCCTCCATTCCCTCGGGCGTGCTCACCCTTCTCCCAATGAACGAGAAAGAGAGGGCACTACTGTCATGCCCACTCCCTCTCGGACCACCGGCGGCGCTCCCTGGGACAGATCCGTCGCCCCCTCCCTTGGCCACCGTCCCCTTTCCGAAATCCTTTAGCTGGAAGAAAGTCTCGTCTTGCCTCTTGTTCAAGATCTTGAATTGCTTCTCGATATTTCCAAAGAACTTCTCCGTGCTCTTCATGACGATTTCATTCTGCCTAGTGAGCTCATCGTCGAAGCTTTCGCCCAGGCGATCGATCCTCTGTTCAATGCTCTCCACGTCGGCGCTCTCCGTGACCAACGTCAACGCTTGGTTCAAAGGGAACCATTGGATATCATTGTCCCTAATCAAGTTCCTCACGTATAGCTCCAGTCCATCATCGTCGTCCTGGTCTTGCTCCCAGATGAATATCATGAAGAAGACGTAGTTCCACATCTTGTGGTCATTCACAATGTGCTCTTTGAAGCCGTGAGGGCTGGCCGCAGCCTTGTCGAAAATTTCCTTGGCTTGCCCACAAATGAAGCAAGTCCCGAATGTATCGCTCAGCCTCTCCATCTTTTTCTGCCTAAGTTCACTGAACGTGTCGATGATAATACCAAAGACTACGTTCAGCAAGACTACTAGTACGAATACAAAGTACAAAAGATCAATCCACAAACGTCTGTCAGTCGTGTACTCGAGCATGTCACCGATACCTCCACTTAATCTCATTCCGTAGTCAAGCGTGATCTTCAAGCACCCGAACATATCACTGCAACTATCAAGAAGCAGATCAGGGGACACGTCGCTGTGGAAGAAGAAGAAGATGAGAGTCTGGAAGATATTGATCACAAAGAGCGTCAAAATGACCGTCATAGTCAGTTGCTTGATGGGGTAGATCACAGCATTCAAGACGTCCCTCGTGGTGGAATCCTTCACAATGATGTCTAGTAGCAAAAAGCAGCATAAGTACTGCTCGTTGATGCACAGCGCCGCCACCACCACATACCCGAGGTAATAGAGAGTGTAGGCATCCGTCGCAGCATAATACATGGCCCACCACTCGTTCATTTCGTCTCTCTGTATGCACACCTGATAAGCTACCGGACAACGCACCACCAAGAACAGCACAAGGACAAATATGCTCGTGATGCACTGGCCAATGTTCACGATCATGACCGCTATCTCCATGGTGCTGTCCATGCTCAACGTTCCCGCGTTGATAGTATTGCCATCGGCGTCTTTACCGAGATCAGCGTCCTTGTAGTGGTAACCGGCCAAGAGCATGATGTTGATGAGACAAGCGAAACTGAAGCCAATCCATGTAGCCATCTCCTGGTTATTTCTGCTAAACAATCTCGAAACGCCCAACTCTTTCAAGACCTGCTGGTGCTTGATCTCAATGTGTAGCACCTGAGCCTCGCTCATCAGCCCCTGCAATTTTGTCTCTTGACTGTCCCTATCGACTCCTTCCACGAATTTGTCCTTACTGGCCCCAGCCAAGTCATGACACATCTCTGGGATGGGGAAAAAGCGCCTCTGCAAAGCGCCGTTCCATACAACTTCAACACTGACAACATCCTTGCCAATGAGTTCCTTGATCTCAGGAGGGTACTCAATCTCGTTCCTTAACTCGGGCTTGTAATCGCAAAGCATCTGCATGAGTACTAAAGCCTCAGTCTGTACGTCCCCCATTCCCTCTTCGTCCTCCTCCTCCTCTTCTTCGTCGTCTTTCTCCTCGTCATCGGCATTATCGTCGTCATCGCTGGCATCCCCCTGGTCGTCTCCCCCCGCACCCGCGCAGGCCATGACCTGGAGAACATCCAAGTGAATGACAGACAAAATCCTCTCGTAAATACCGCTGCCCTTGCCTTGCCCTTCCAATAAGGCCTCAAAAATCTCCAAGCCACAACACTTCAAGGATTCTTCGGCCTCCTCGTCGGCGTCTTCTCCGCCTTTGCTCCTCATCATTCTGTTGAGGATCTCAATCAACTCGGTGTTGAGCGCCAGATGCTGCTGGTTCTTGACGCAAGGCCCCTGGATAACCTCGAGGATGCAATCTGCGACGGCGCTCCCCGCCTCGGTAGATTCGTTGCAAGGAATCTTGCTCACTACACCCAAGTAGTTGACAAAATCATCCAACAGGTTGAAGCTCCTGATATTGTTCGGTTGCTCCCTGCAGATATTCTGGTTGTCGTCGAAGTGCCCCTCACTCATGAGCTGAATGGCGCGGATGAGAATGATTCCCTCGGGCTGGTCTACATCGTCTTCCTCCCCCTCGATCTTATCGGCGGGAATCTTCTTGCCCACACTCCCGTCTTTACCATCATCGTACTCAACATCATATGTTCCGTCGTCATTCTTATTCGTAATCGTCGCCCCGACGGGTTCATTACTCCACGCACCCTTTCTGTATTTTATCCGCTTGTAGGCTTTGACCTCGTCTCCAGGCTCGAAATCTTCCTCGTCTTTGCCCTCTCCGGTGGCGGAGGCTTCATGATGGAGTCGATCTCGGGCAGCATCCTCCTTCTCAACCTCCCTCAGCTGGTGCCACTCGATCATACTCTTGAGCCTGTTTCGAATTTCCTCGAAAAAGTGGTCCGTCCCCTTCTGGTTCAAAAAGTCAAAGATAGTCTGCTGGACTTTCTTGTTTCCGCCCTCGCGTATCAACAAACAACAAAGCAGGTTCACCCCCTCTTCCACTACGCTCTGGTTCATCCCGTCCGCTATAACGTCCAAGCAGAGGATTGTAGCTCCGCAGTCATCCAGACAGTCCTGGACTGGCTTGGCCGCTTCGTCTTCTTCCTCTCCTCCCTCCTCATCTCTCTCGTTAATGTCCATGGGCTTTCCGTAAGCACTCTTCCACTTGTCTTCGATCATGGCCCTGAACAACTGAATCGTCCAAATCGCCGTCTCCTCGCACTCCCGAGGAATGAACTTCTTGTTCTTGTCCTTCTGGATCAAGTTTCTCGTGTGTGTGACAAGCTTCCTAATTGTTGGCTCGTACCGGACTTCGGCCTGAACGTCATCATCTAGCCTAGGCATATCGTCCAGCAGCCTGACAATAGCGTCCATGCGATCGGCTTGGACCTTCTCTTGTAACTCTTCGTCGTTTGTCAGGATCTTGCAGAACTTCCTCAGGCTCGAGACCTCGTCGGCCTTGGCTCCACTGCTGGCCCCATCGTCATCGTCATCGTCGTCTTTCTTGAGAAGAGCGTCGACATGAATCGGCAAGTCCGCCCCCTGAAGGGCATCACAGGCTAGCGTTAACGAGTCGAGCAGCTTGTAAACGTGCGTGTTCTGCTCGTCGGTGAGCATAGGGGAGCGAAGGTCGTAGAGCTCCTTGTACGAACTGTAGAGGTCTACCATGAGCTTATCAATCCAGTGCAGCCCTTCTTCTTCCTTGTCTTCTTCTTCTTCGCCCTTCTTTTCTTCCTTGAGGTCAGACATATGATCCCCGTCGCCAGAGCCAGCACGATTCTTTCCCTCATTGTCGCCCCTGAACTCATCCCCGGTGTAGTAGCGGTCGATAAAGCCCTCAACAATTGTCGAACCTAACTCAACGAAGTACATGAGCTTTCTCATGTACTCCAAGGACTGGCTCATATCAACAAGACAGCCTGCCATCTCGCGGGCGAAATCAGGGAAAATACCGAAGACCTCCCAAACTTCCCTTGCGTTGCTCAGGCCGGGGATACTGATCTCAACCTCAATGTAACCCTCAAAGAACAAGTTGGCAAGCGCCACCTTCACCTCGATGCAGGTGGACGGGTCCGAGATCCCCTTCAAGACGTGATCGTAACTGTACATGGACTGTAGCTTTGCTTCTACCGTGGTGATGTTGGTTCGTCCGACGGCACATCCCGCCATGATGTTCAAAAGCTTGATGTGATATTTCAGCAAAGGCGGCATTTCGCCGGCAGCTTTTCCGTAAAGCGACTCGTGGTGAAGTGGGTCCATGCCCTCAGCAATCTCCACTTCCTCCGGGTTGATATCGCCACGACAGACGCTCATCATCGTCTTCCTCTCTTCATACTCAACGGTACCAGGCTCCTGGCAAAGGTAAAGAATTTGATCGGCGCGGGTGGTACTAGTGAATTCCTGGATGATCATGTACTGGTGGGAGATCTGGTTGTAATCGGCAAAGCTGACGATACTCTCCAACAAATCAAGATAGTCGGGGTTCTTCCCTTGCATTGCAATCTTGTTCGCAAAGACGCCAACAAGCGATTCGGGGAAGAGCTTCATTAGCTTCTCGTTCTTCCTGAAAATCTGGGCGATAACTCGAGTAGAGTCGATTCCCTCATCAATTGTTTCCTGCAGCAGGTCCAAATTCTGGAAGGCGAGCTCTTGGTTGGCCTCGTTGTCACGAACAAACCAAGTCAAAAAAGTGTTGCAAAGCAGAAGGATGTCGTGGACCTTCTCATTCTTGGTCTTGTCGCGAGGATTTTTGGCCTTGCTGCCGTCGTCATCGCCATCATCGGCAGCGGGTTTCTTGAAACGGGAGCTGGTCTGACCTTCGTCGCCGCTCTCCTCTTCAGGCTTCTCGGCTTTGCTGCCATCCTCCGAACCATCATCGCCACCTGCGCTGCTACCATCGTCGTCGTCGTCATCATCGTCATCGTCGTCCAGTTCTCCAGCTAACTCCAGGACTGTTGCCGCAACCTCGAACGCCCCGAGGTTCCTAAGAATATCCTGGATCTCCTTGTCAGGAGCGTCTCCGCCATCCTTGTCCAAGTTCTCGGTGTCTGTTTTGCAATAATCGGCCAGCTCCGCCAGGATGCTCTGAACCTCCTCACAAATATCGTCGTCGCCCTCATTTTCGAACTCGACCCAAAGCTCACTCTGTTCGGCATGCTTGTCAAGAACCATGAGTTTCTGCTTCAGCTTGTCATGCAAATCCTCTTGACTAGTGGTTGTGAGCAACTGCACCTCGTTGATGTTCTCCAGCAGAATCTGTCGAGTGCTGTGGTGCACCATCAGCACCTGCAAACTATTTTGGACCAACTCAGGATAGTCGTAGTAGCACAAATCTAAGAAGATCTCCTCCAAAATGCCCGTGCTATCAAGCTCAAGCTCCTTGCTGCTATCAATGACATGGTCGAATAGCTCGCTGGGCGTCTGCTTGTTCTCCCCCTTGTGCCAAAGCTTGAAGTTATTCAACAGCTTGCTGACGTTGTAATCGTGGGAAAGGCGGGTGATCTCGTCCAAAGCGCGGACCATTTCGACCATCGTGGAAAGTTGATCTTCGGGGGTCTTGCGGTAGCGCTTTGCCAGGTTCCACTTGGGATAAATGGTATCTACCGGTTTTTGAAGCTCGTTGACGAGCCTCGCAGCTTTCAACAATCGTCCCAATCTCAGGATCCTCAGTCCACGGAGGGACTTGGCCAATCCGGCCTTGGGGTCCTTTCCAACTTGGCTCTGCAGAATCAACAGCCCCAGATCCAATAACACAACGAAGATGTCTAGGTTGTGAAACCGATCGTTGAAGAATTTCATGATCCCTCCCTTCACGACGTAAAAGCAATGCATTCTCAACAGCAGCTCTGCAGTGAAAACGATCGTTGTGAAATATTCAAACACAACATACGGGTTCTCGTACCAGGCTTGGTTAAGCTCTTCTGAAATTGAGTCTTCGGTCTCGCTTGCCATCTGGATGGCCGAGACAAGAATGGCTAAAAATACCAAACCCAATACTGCGACCATTGCGCGGACGCCGTTCATCGTCTTGAGCATGGGAGCCTGCCACTTAACTTTAGCGGGCATGGGAGGGGCGTCATTCTCTGGGGAGATGGTCGCGCTAGCACCCTTAATAAGAGACATGCGCTTCCCGCCGCCTTCATCGTCGTCGGTGGTGAGGGCTGCAGACCGCCTATCCAGCGTCTTCAAAAGCGGCTCGACAACCTGCTGGATCTGCTCGGCGGTGTTGTAGAAGCGGAACTTTACCAACAACATCAGGCTCTCCATTTGTCGTCTCGTGAAAACCGTCCACCTTGCGCCCGCCACCAAACTCTCCAAGTGCTCAGTTATGCCTTCTTGCAAAAAAGCGAAATGCTTTTCGCGCTCAATTTCTACTGTAGGTAGGGGAGTGACACTCGGATCAATGCGGCTCCAGACTCGGGTCAAAGTAGGCAACCTGACCATTGACTGCGGGTAGGCATCCAAATACAGGCAGTTCAACAATCGCGTGACAGCAGCTTTGAACTCGTCTGGAAGAGTGGCATCGCGAACGAGGCAGAGCAGTATATCGTAGGGAACGATCTCCTCGAGCAATTGCATGGAAATGTAGTTGCGGTCCAAACATGTCTCTGCATAGAGATAAATCTGGGAGACAAAGTACTCGGCGACCATCAACTTACGAAGCTGGATCACGCTGATGTCGCCGCCTCCAGAAAGGGCAATGGTAGACCTCGTATTTCCCTTGTTAAAGCCTACCGCGGATCCGCGCGCCGACTGGCCCATGGTCTTCCGACTCATAGCGCTCGCACGCTTGTTGGAGGGGGACATAATTCCATTTCCCCCACCCTTCTGGGCCTTCTGGCTCTCCTCCAGCAATTCAGCTGCGGTGCCGCCGGTCTTCCTAACCTGGCGAAGCAAATCTTCGTCAGCCAAGATGGCCACGACCTCCTTAATCGGAACCGATGATTTGCCATACAACAGCAAAGGACTAAAGTCCTTAAAAATTTCGCTCCAGAAGACCTTGATGACCGGAATGCCTTTGTCCTTGACGTTGAAGCCTAGAGTGCTGCTATCGCTGCCATAAACATCAAACGCTTTCCAATCGCATTGCTTGCGTTCCACCCAGTCGTACTCAAATTGTATAGTCAGGTCTTTGCTCTCTGTCATGAACAAGTCAGCAACTAATCCCTGGTTGCCATCTACACCCTCACCGTTACAGTTGCAGGTCGCCCTCAACAAATTGACATAGTTGCAGTTCATCTTAGACTCCCTGATCAAATCGACGAAAATTTTGACTTCCTTCTCGTCTACTTTTTCTTCCTGCAGTTCCATGTTGGTGCCCAAGAGCATGCGGATCAATTTGGTCGCCAACGTGCTCGTGGATACGTGAGCCAACACCACGGCCAAGTCCTCAGCGATGTGCATTTGGTTCTTGCTGTTCTCGAAAGTTGCACAGTAAACCAACCAAAAGCAGCATTTTCCGATTGTTGATACTGCCTTCTCGACGATTTTCTTCTGGTCCTTCGTATGTCCCACGCCGTTAACAGCAGTTTGGATTCCCGTCATACCCTCCAGCATCTGCATGCAGACGTCCAAGATGCATTGCTCCCGAAAAAGTTTCTGACGTCTCTGGACAATCTCCTTGATGGCTTCTACCTCCTTAGTGTTGGAGCTCAGGTGGCCAAGGTCAACAGTGCCATAGGTGAGCTCTTCTCCGTCGTCCAGAACGATGCAGAACTTGATAAGGATTTCGAGCACGGTCTCAACCATTTCCATGTCCTCATCGATACCTTCGAAATCCTTGTGTACAAGGAAGTTCTTGAAATCTACCAGCTTAGGAAGCGCGTCCACTCCAAAAAAAATGTCCCGTGAAGAAGCCTCGTCGACCCTGTTCATTATGAGCGCCAGAGACTCGGCCTTCTTAGGGATTCCCATAACCGTGAACGTGTCACTGTTATCAATGCGCCTGCCGCGGTAAAGCCACCTAGAGACAGATGATTCGACCAATATCGCGCTCATATCGTGAATAGAATTGTCACCTCCGCCGCTGTGAGTGCGGTTGTGGGCGCTGTGAAAAGTAAAGAGGGCAGCGCCGCTCGCGTTGCCAACAACTGAAACAAACTTATAGTCAGCTCCAGCATCGCGCGTTTTGCTGCGATTCCCCTGCAGAGTCGCTATCAGATGGCCAGCCTTCTTCCACTTGGAAGCTGCGGACACTGATAGATAGCGGTGAGAGTTGAGGTGGCGGAGGTAGTACTGTTCATCTGAATACACGAGCTTGCCGCCAACCTCGGAAGCCTTTGCTTCGACTAGCCACATACAATTGCTATCTACACTGTTGGGATCAACGAAGGGCTCCATGAAGGCCTCCCCTGATGCCTTCTTCGCGGTTTCTTTCCTCTCCTCTTCCTCTTCCAACGTCGAGGACAAGATAGACGAGCGACGGCCTTGAGTAATGTTATCGTCAGCGGGGGAAGGGGGGTCAAGGCGAAGGTACGCCTTGGACTCGGGGTCCATAATGTACACAACATTGTTAGCACGAATGGAATTAGACTCGAGAGGAGGTGCGTTATCAAAAACAAGCACTTTCCAAGCAGTCTTTTCAAGACTGCAGTTGATCTCCTGCAGAGATTTTTTAGTTATTGTTGTTTGTTTGTTGGTTGGTTTGTTTGTTTGTTTGGTTTTGTTAGAGAAAGTTTAATTCAAACGAAAAGAGACGAAAAGAGCAGTTGACAAGAGACAAACTCGAGAAAGACAAACAAACTCGAGACAAACAAAACTCGAGACAAAACAAACTCGAGATGAACAAACTCGACATGAACAAACTCGAGACAAACAAAACTCGAGACAAACAAAACTCGAGACAAACAAACTCTCGCTCACCTTCTTCCCGTCGCCCAAATGCTCACCCTCGCGCTCACTGCAGTGCAAATACTCGTTCGAACGCTCAGTAGCTTTGAAGTAGACATCACTGCTGTTCTGGATGACATCCCCCTCCTGGTCGATCTTGAACCTCGGCATGACGGTGAACCAGCTGAGGGCGCTCCCCGCAGCGTCAAGCTTCACCACGAGATTTTCTCTCTCAACAATGGCCGTTTCAGTGGTAGTTACAGTGACGTATTTCCTGCTTTTCAAATGCTTAAGCTGTATTATATCCCCATACTTGACCTCGCTACCGATCCTGTTCTGCATGTATGTGCGATTCAGTTCCTCCTCATTGTCGCGACCATGCTCCAGCGCCTTCAGAAATTTTTGGATCTGCCGCTTCTCTGACTCCTGCTCCGCTGTAATGGCTTCACCTTCACCAGAAGGGGAGACTCGCCCCCCACTTGACGTTTGTGTTGTCGTCATCTCAGCCTGTTGTTCTTCGTGCTCCTTTGCTTCCAAGCTATCTACGTACTCCTGGAGCTCGCGAGCAGCACTGTACTGGTTTTGTAATACAATCTGAAAGACACACTGGTCGAATTGTTGAGGGTTCAGGGAGTACATTATATCATCATCAAGTACCCCAGAAGCGCACAAATTCCCCTCTCGATCCCGGATTGACTTAAGCGAAATCAGGTCGCCAATCAGCAGAGGCTGCGATGATGGCTTCGACTCCTCTTCATCCTTCTCACCAGAAGACATTATTGGGGGTTGGGGGGGGGTGGCGGAGTCTTTAGATTTTAAGTTTAGTACTAAGGCGTTGAATGTTGTGAGGAGATAAGGTGGTGGGAGGGTGGGAGAAACGGCCCCAGGGTAAGGTGTTGACTTGGGAGTTGGGAGTTGCTCGGGGGCCAAAGTTGGTTAGTTGGAGTTGTTGCTTCTACTTGATACGTGTAAAAAATGTATGGTCCCTGCCAACAGGTGTTGATAAAATTGTGTTAGTGTGTCTGGTTTGGATTTGAACGACGCAAGGGAGGGAAACTATTTGAAATGACGAGACGGGAGTGGTTAAGGGAGCAAAGAGGGTCGGATGCGTTAAACAACAACTCGCCCCTTGGCAGAGGTGGTTTAACCATTTCAAGCGGATAAAGAGCTCGTTTCGACACAGTAATATGATTTGCGGCGCCATGATACGTACCTTATCAACGAATGAACTTCGTTGAGGGTGGGTGCAGTTTGCAACTGCAGGAAAGAGGAAAGGAGCCGGCCAAAAAGAGCTCGAAAAACCAAATCGTTTGTTTCTTCAGATAGAGAGGCCCTTGAGATTTCAACAAACATTTATAACTTTAACATATAACTTACTACTATCCATCTATCGCCGCTTATATCCAGATCTTGCTGGTGGAAATCGTCA
>Ga0209714_1001572_pt1 | contig 12256 bp, 7 predicted proteins | sample COGITO_mtgs_1104_5_FD_185517 | JGI IMG/M metagenome (GOLD analysis project Ga0209714, IMG submission 185517) | Pelagic marine microbial communities from North Sea - COGITO_mtgs_110414 (SPAdes) (version 2) | ecosystem: Environmental > Aquatic > Marine > Epipelagic ...
CCACTTTTTAGAGAGGGGAAATTTGAAAACGAAAATAAAAAAAGTCTTGTAAAAAAAAATTACATAAATTTTAAAAAAAATATAAAAATTTATTAAAAAATATTTAAAAATATAAATTATACTTATAAAAGTATAAATACGCGGCTAAAACAAAACAATCAATTTGTATAGAGTTAATATTTTACAATTATGGGTATAAAATACATTTTATTTAAATTAAAAGACAAAAAAAATCCGTAATCCATCCGTTTGTTTTGAATGTAAAACTATAATCAAACCTATATGAAAAAGCAAAAACTACCATCCATCTATTTTTTAGAGAGGGGAAATTTGAAAACGAAAATAAAAAAAGTCTTGTAAAAAAAAATTACATAAATTTTTAAAATTATAAATTTAATAAAATTATTTTATTATTTTATTATATGTTAAATTTGTAAATTATTAATTTCTAATTTAAGAGTTTCAATACTATTTAATAAGTTTTTTTGTTTTATAAATTTATTACATTTTGAATTTTTACAATGTCTATTTAAATTATGTAATGTTGAAAAATTAACATAACAAATTTCACATTTAAATTTTTCTGTATTATTTTTATTATATTTTTTAAAAAATAGTTTAATATCAGTATCTGTTTTATTACAATGTATAGTATTTTTAAAATGGTCTTTTAATCTTGATGGAAATTGAAATAATTTATTACAATTAGGACATGTTTTGTTTAATATTTTACTATTAATTTCACTATTTTCAATATTAGTATTAGTATTAGTATTAGTATTAGTATCAGTATCAGTATTAGTATTAGTATTAGTATTAGTATTAGTATCAGTATCAGTATCAGTATCAGTATTAGTATTAGTATTAGTATTAGTATCAGTATCAGTATTAGTATTAGTATTAGTATTAGTATTAGTATTAGTATTAGTATCAGTATTAATATTAGTATTAGTATTAGTATTAGTATTATTATTATTATTTTGTTCTATACTTAAATTAATTTCATTTTTATTTTTAAAATAAGTTAAAAATAAATTTAATACAAATAAATCACTTTGAGCAGTAAAAAATTCTCTACCTGTATCTAATTTACAATTTATATTAAACAATTTAATAATTTCAAGTTCATCATTATCAATATCATTACTAATAATAAATGTTAAAATTTCAGCATAATTATATTCTTTATATCTTTTATAAAAATTAATACTTTTTCCTACTTTATAAATAATTCTATTTTTTGTATCACCTACTTTTAATAAATAAATATAACCTTTTATTGTCATTTTTTATTATAATTTTTATAATATTTATAATTTTATTAATTTTATTAATTTATATATGATTTAATTCAAATTTTTATAATAGAGTTTTCAATTTTTTTATATAATTATAATACGTAAAATGTTTTTATATTAAACAATTAAATTGTAAAAATAAACGGAATCGCCGTAAAAATCTTAAAAAATATAAGTTCAAAGTAATTTGTGAAAAAAATATAATAAAAAATAACTATAAAGAAGTAATAATAAATATACAAAACTTATTAGTCAATAGTTAAGTTTAATATTTAATACTTAATATTCAATATCTAATACAGTTTGAATTTGTTTATCGCTCACATTAATAGGAGGCTCACATAATTCTATTTTATCCCAATCAATATGTCTTCCATAATTACGAATTCCTTCTGGATAACATACTATAAAGCGTTTATTACCTTTTATTGACCAAGATACATCAGCAAAACTATTTTCATCTTCTAACCAAGGTAAATAAGTAATACCGATTGGTCCTTTATCTTTATTATGTTTTTTAGAATGAAATACATAATCTATTATACATTTATTATTACTTTCATCTCCAATACCTGGTATTTTAACCCAACTTCCTTGATTTAAACTTATATTTGTGTCTTTTGTTCTAAATACTTCAAATTTACTTGTTTCTTTATTTATCCATATAGAATTCCATAGATTATTAGTCATTTTTTAATTTTTATAATTTAATTTTTATATTTTATAATTTATATTTTATAAAATAGTGTTTTAAAATTCAATTTTTATATAAATAGTTTAATAATTATATAATTTATAATGTGATGATATTTTTAATATTATTATATAAAAAGAAAAAGAAATAAACTTATATAAAAAATTGATATTTATTTTTTTTAATTTAGTTATTATTTATTATTGTATTGTTCTATAGTTTTTATGGATTTAGTATTTACTATTAACTAAATTTATAAAATGTCTTATCCAACAGAAGAAGATATTAGATTATTTGAAGAACAGTTAAATCAAAAAGATGATAAAAAAGATGATAAAAAATATGATAAAGAAGGAAGTGATACAATTGCTAAACTAAAATTTAAAAAAAATATTTCAGATAAACCAGAAAATAGTGAAAATAGTGAAAAACAAAAAAATATAGTCATATTATCTGTGTCTAAACATATTGATTTAATTTTTGATAAAGCAACAGGTAATCTTTTATTTATTACTTATAATAAAAATCCACAATTATATAGTTATAATGATAATGATAAAAATATACTAAATGTTCCTATTCCTGATGAAATTAAAGATTTAAATAGAAATGATATTATGTCTAAATCAACTACTTTAATAGGTTCTATTATATCTGTTAAACCCAGTAAATTATCTAATTGTATTGAAGAACCAAATGCTATTTCATTTATATTATTTGAAAAAATAGATGGTTGTGATAATTTTGATATTAAATTAATTCCAAATTTAGAATTTAATGATATGATTATAAAAGAATCTAATTTTAGTGATGTTATATTTGCTAATATGAATACATTTTGGGTTATTATTAAAGATGATAATGATGTTCAACAACTTATTTATTATTATAAATCTTCAAAATATATATATAATACATTTGAATATAATTATTTATATGATAGTATTCCTATTACAGAACATACGTTTATTTGTTCTCTATGGTCTTATCACGATATTACACCTTCTGTCATTTATTTAATAGTTCATGATGAAAATTTTAACATAGTCATTTTACAATATACTATTTTATATATTGATAGTAAAATACCTAATATTACACACATTCCTAAAATAATTTTATACTCTGAAGATAAACGTTTATCACATTGTGGAAAGTATTTAAGTCATTGTGTAAATTATAATATTTCAATGTTTTCACTTCTTTTAGAAATAGAAAATAATATTAAAACGTTTTATACAGGTATTATATCATTATTTAATGATAAAAATAAAGAGAATTCTAAATTAATGCTAGAACTATCTTATTCTCATAGTTTTCCTAAAGAAAATATTAGTATAGAAGAAGCACAATTTATGCTTTATTCTATTATGGAAAAAACTGAAAAGACATTAAAAATACAAAATTTTAAAGAAAAAGAAGAAGAAACTAAAATGAAGAAGAGACTTACTTATATTAAAGAGAAAAAAGAAGAAGATGAGAAAAAAGCAGAAGAACTTAAACAACAAAAAGAAGAACTTAAACAACAAAAAGAAAAAGAGGCTGAACTTATGGCTGATGCTTTAATAAAAGAAGAAGAATTAGAAAATAAGAAAAAAAAGGCACAGCAAAAAACAAAACCAAAACCAAAAAAAATTAAAGTGTGTAGTAAATCTAATACTAAAAAAACAGAATTAATCGAAAAGGAACGCTTACTTGAAAAGGAACAACTTGAAAAGGAACGTCTTGAAAAGGAACGTCTTGAAAAGGAACGCTTACTTGAAAAGGAACAACTTGAAAAGGAACGCTTGCTTGAAAAGGAACAACTTGAAAAGGAACGCTTACTTGAAAAGGAACGCTTACTTGAAAAGGAACGTCTTGAAAAATTAAAATTATTAAAAAAAAAGCGTAATGAAAGAAAACAAGAAATACAATGTATTGAAAAAGAAAAACTTTTAGAAGAAGAACGTTTATTACAACAAACAAAATTATTAGAAGAAGCACTTTCAAAAAAGAAAGACAATAAAGAAACAATGTCTTATTATCATATATCTAATCGTATTGAAAAGCGTGATAAACCATATACACTATTTTATTCATTTATTTACCATTTATCTAGGATTGATGATAAACTTGCAAATGAACTCGTTTATTTATCAGATGAAACTGTATATATTAATATGCTCTATAAAAATCGCATTACTATAATGTATGCTTTAGATATGTTAGTTATTAATAATATTCATATTTTATCTATTAAGAAAAAAATGTATGAAAACAAAGTCGCTGGTTATACTATGTCAGCACTATATGGTTCAATTTTACCTATTATTTATTGTTTAATTTTAAAAGAAATTGGGTATAACTTTACACCTTTTAGTAAATATGAAAAACCATTAAAAATGATAGATGTAGATACTATGGTAATAAAATTACTTGATGATTTTATTGAAACTCATACAGAGTCTGAATATATTAGAGATCCTAGTGTTATTATTGATTATTATACTGATGAAAAACCAATTACACAAACAAAAGTTCAAACATCATCACTTCATAATTTATTATGTAATTGTTGGGATTTAAATAATACTTCAGCAATATTAATATATGAAGAAGAAAAAGAACCTAATATCATTAGACATCCTGATTTTACAGACTTTATCTTTTGTAATCAACCAATACAATTATTATTTGGTAAAAATGAAAAAACATTATTTAATTATGAGTTAACAATGAAAAGATTGGAAAAATTTAAACACAAATGGTGTTGTTTAGATTAGATTAGGTTTAGATTAGATTTAGATTAGGTTTATATTAGGTTTAGATTACTTTTTATTTTTTCCAAAAATAAGATAATACATAATTTATTTTATTATAAATTAATTCTAAATATGTTTCTATCAATGTTTTACTTTTATTTTTTATATTTATATTAGTATATCCATAATCACTAATATTATTATCATTAATACTATCAATATCACTAATAGTATCACTGTTATTAGTATTATTAGTATTATTATTATTATTATTATTATTATTATTATTATTATTATTATTATTATTATTATTATTATTATTATTATTATTTTCTATTATTATTTGTTCGTCATTAAAACAATTTTCAAGATTTTCTAACATTTCTACTCTAATTATATTTGTTTCAATTTGCATTTTATGAATAATACTACATAAATATCTAGCATCATTCATATTTTCCAATTTAACTAAATATGTATTAGTATCTATTTTTACTACTGATAAAACACCATTTATAGTTTTTATATAATGATTAATAGTATCATATATTGCTTCTTCATCAACAATAACTATATTATTATTATTATATACTTGTGATGCTAATTCTGGCATATTTGAAATTAACACTTGATATCCTGATGTTAAATAAGCATTATGAATAATTTCACCTAAAATAGTATTTAATTTATTATTTAATTGATTATAATTTTTTTTAATAGTTGTAAATTTAGTTGTTAATGAATTTAAATAATTAAATAAACCTTCTTTTTTTTTATTATTATAATTTAAAATATCAATATCATTTTTTGATATTCTTTTAATTAATTCTATTTTCTTTTTTACCTTATTTTTTATAAATAAATTATTGTTAATACTAATCATAGTAATATCATCAAATATATTTAGTAATTCATCTTTGGAATAATTATAATTATAATTATGTGTCATTTTATAATTTAAAGTATGTATAATTATTATTTACAATTATACATACATTTATGTTTAAATAATTAGTAATTTATATTAATATTATTATGTTTTTTATCTTTAAGTTTAAATAATAAAACTACAAATAAATAAACTAAAAATAAAAATTGATTTCTAATTTAATAATAAGTATAAATTACTCATACTATATAAGAAAGTATAGTAAAAAATGGCTAAAAACGTTAATAATGGTGATAATTATGATAATGAAATAAAATTAGGAAATGATAAAAATTCATCATTTCCTCTTGAAAGAGATATTTGTCAAGGATCTGTTACACGAAAAAACACTATTATATTGAATTCTACTGGTAGTCTTCCAGGAGAAAAAAAAGATAAAGAAGATTGTTTTCTACTCGCTGGAAGTGATGGTAAAACAAAAATTAGTGTGTATGTTTTAAAAATTCAAGAATGTGGTACAGGAGGATCTATTTATTTAGTTCTTAATGGAGGTGATGAAACTAAAACAAAAGAAGAAATATATAAAAACTTTTTAAAAGGTAACTATTTAATTGGTAATTTTAATTGGTTTTCTGACCCACATTTAATTTTTAATATTAAATCATACAATGATATTAATGAATATGATGAAGATGATGATTATAGTGAAATTAAATTACATTATACAAAATCTCGTAGTTATACTGATGAAAATGGAGATAAACTAAATCAGGCGTGGCGAACAATTACGTGGGATTTATTTGATGAATTTGTGAATAAAGATTGAATAGAACTATTATTTTATTTTTAGTTAATTATTATTTATTTTTTTTATTTTTTTATATAATTAAAATATAATTAAACTATAATTAAAGTATAATTAAACTATGTTTATTATTAAAAAAAATAAAAAATTATGTATTTTATTATGTATTATTATAATATTACTATTAATAATTTTATGTATAAATAAGTTTTTTATAATAGAAAATTTTGAAAATACAATTAACACTATAAATGATTTTGAAAACAATATTGAAAATCATAAAAATCCATATATAAAAAATGAAACAAATAATGATTTAAATAATATTATATGGCAAAAAATAGATAGTAATTTTATGAAAAGTAATTATCCTAATACATTTAATTTTGATTATGGCATAAAAGAAGATATTATTAATAAAGCATTAACTTTACCAAAAAATAGTTGTATTATTGATTGTGGGGCACATATTGGTGATGGTTCAATTGCTATTGCTCATGCACTTAACTATCATAAAAGAGAAGATATAATAGTATATGCTATAGACCCTTCTAAATTTAAATGTGATTTTATTAATTTCATTAAAACAAAAAATAATTTAAATAATTTAAGAGTTTTAAATTATGGATTAAGTAATGTTAATAGTGAATATAAATCATTAAAACAAAGTGGTGAAAATACAGGAGCATGGAATTGGATTAAAATTGATACACAAATAAATACAAATAATAATGATAATAATATAAATAAATTTATTAAATTAGATGATTTAATAAATAATAATATAATTAAAGAAACTATTGGTATAATACATTTAGACGTTGAAGGTATGGAAAAAAATGCTATACAAGGTGGTTTTAAAACAATTGAAAAATATAAACCATATTTATCTATTGAAAATAATATTAAGACAGGACAAGATGAAAATGGTAAAAATCATAGTTTAAATAATGAATATTATTTAGAATTTTTACCTAAAGGATATAAATATCTTTATAATAAAGGTGAAAATAATATTTTTAATTATGTATAAAATATAATATGTATATAATATAATATTTATATAATATGTATCCTGTTAATTGGAACCATACTGTTGAAGAATTTATTAATAAACCATATAATAATTATAAAAAATAAAAAAAGATTTTCAACCATTAATTATTTTAGTAACACGTGTTTATAAAACATTAGAAACTAAAACTAAAGAAGAAATATTAAATGGCAATATGCCAATAAATTATTTTATAAATAAATCATTACAAATTAAAAATTAAATAATAAATATTCATTGTATCATTATATAATCTTTGTATATCCATTTTCATCTTTTTGTAATCCAATAATAATATCACTATTTTCTTTAATTTGTGTTAAATGACTAATGGTTAATATAAAATCAAATTTAGTTTTCAAATAATCTAATATTTGTCCTACATTATTAATATTATGTGTATCAAATGCTGAAAACCCTTCATCAATGGCTAGGAAATTTATTTTAGGTAAATTAGACATATCTAACAAAGCAATTCTAATCGCTAAACTAGATATAAAGCGTTCAAACCCACTACCATTATTAATTAAAATATATCTATTTGCTTTTGAACTATTTTTATTATTTAAATAATTTAAACTTGTATTTGTATTAGAATTTGATTTACTCATATTATAAATTGGTCTATCTAGATAAATATCTATTTTATTATCAGAAATATCAAATTTAATTGTAAAATCAGTAATAATAGTTAATAAATCATTTACTTTCTTTTCTAATAAAGGCTGTATTTTATTAAGTAATATATAAGGTAATTGTTTCATAGATTTTTTATATACTTCATAAAGTTTTAAATTTTTTTCTATTGCTTTATATTCAGCAAGGTCTTGCTTAATTTGTTCTAATAATGCTGTATATTTAGTAATATTAGTATTTTCAATAGTATATTGTTTTTCTACTTCTTCTAAAACTTCTTCAAATTCATCTAATTCGGCTTTTACTAAATCAATTTCTTTCTGGATGCTATTATTATTTTCAATCTGGTCTTTATAATGTTCAAATTTAAGTAATAATTCTTCTTTTTGTTTCATTTCTATTTCTATAAACTTAACTTCTTTTTCTAGATTTTCATAGGTATTTATTAAGTTTTGTGTTTTGCGTAAAGTTTCATTTTTTTCTTCATTTGTGTTAATACGTGTTTCATATTTACTGCGTTTTATTTTATTGGCTTCTAATTCATTATTAATGTTATGATTATCCTCTACATTTAAAATATCATTTTCTATATGTTCCAATTTAGTTTGATATTGATTTTGTTTTTGCTCTAATTCTTTTATTTGTGTATCTAGAGTAATTATTTGTTTTAACTCTATTTTTAGTTGCGAATTTAAAATAGTAAGTTCTTTTTGTTGATTTTTAATCTCTTGGTCATTTGAATTTGTTTTATACGTTTCTATTTCTTTAGATACAAAATAATCGGTTGCTCTCTTTTTATACTGTTTGTATTCGGGTGTTTCACATATTTTAGTATAGTCTGGTGTGCTTGATGTGTCTGTTGTGCTTGATGTGTTTGTTTTGCTTGATGTGCTTGTAGAGTTTGTAGAATTTGATGTTAATGAACTAATCCATTTACATAAATATTTTTTATATTTAGTTTCATTTTCTGCGAGTGTTTGTGGTTCTATTAATTTATTAAATTCTTCTGGTAATTTAATTAATGTTGTTTCTAGTGCTAGAATAGTTTCATTATTAACAGTGATTTCTTTTTCTTTTTCTTTTAATAAGAGTATTTGTTTAGTTAGTGTTTCTATTTTATCTTTATTTTTTGTTATTCTATCTTTATATTTATCTTTTAATTCACTTAAATAAGTTTTAGAATTGTCTATCTCATCAGGAATGGTAATATGACTTGGTTTTCTAGATTTATATAATTCTTCATTAGCCTTCTCTAATAATCTTATTTTTTTATTAGCATCTTTAATAACTATACTATTTTTTTCTTCTTCTTCTTTTAAGTGTATTATTAAATCTTCTAAGTTTAGTTTTGTATTGTCATTTTCATTATTATTGTCATTTTCATTGTTATTGTCATTTTCATTACTATTTTCATTATTATTGTTAGTATGTTTATAAATACTATCTTTTAACTTCATTCTTTCTTTTTTATTACTTTTAAGTTTATCATTTAAATCTTCAAAGTCTATTTCAGTATCTTCTTTATTATAGTTTTCTAAAAAACGCTTACAATCATTATTCAATTTAGAAGATGTATCCAGAATAGTTTTATGTAATTGTTTAATTTTGTGTTTCGCATAGTCTTTATTTTCACTATGTATAGCAACTAAGTTTGTGGCTTTTACTTTACTTTTCTTTGATGAAACAATAAAATCATTATTAATTTTTTTACTAATATGGTCTCTAATATCTTTATATTTACTAAGTTGAGAGCCTGCCATACTATCTAGTTTATCTAGAATATCAAACTTCATAATACGCTGTAATTCTTTACGCCTTTCGGTATTTTCAGCATCTACAAAACAACTATTATCGTGTTGGACACTAAAACTTGTATGTATAATATCTTCATAACACCCAAAATAATCTCTAATTAATTCTTTGGTTTTGGTTGTATTATCTTCTTCTAAATTTTCAATCGTGTCATCACTATCATGAGTTCTATAAAATTCTAATTTAGTAGTAACTGTATTTGTTTTACCAGAACCACGCACACCTCTTTTAATAATAGTATAAGTCCATTGACCTATAGATATATCAAGTTTAATATTAAATAAATCACTACGAATATTTAAAATATCTTTCGCTGTTCCTTTCCTTGTAAATTTATCAAATAATGTATAAATAATAATATCTAAAAGTGCTGATTTACCTAAATGATTTTGGGCTATAATACCTACTATACCTTTAAATTTTGTAAAATCAATTACATTATTAGTTCCAAAAGCAAATAAATTTGAAAATTCAAGGCGTTTTAATTTATAATGTCCTGAAAATTTATTATTAGTATAACTTGTATTTATTTCTTGTAATTTTGCATTTTGTTCTATATTTATAGTCATTATTTCATTAATTTCATCATCTGTAAGCATAATATCATTATTCTTATTTGTTTCGTAAATATATTCCTTAATATATTTATTTTGTAATTCTGCTGATGTAATATCAATTGTTAATGTTGATTTATGTTTTTTAGTTTTACTAGATTGACCTGTGATTTGACTATTTATATTTGTATTATTAGTATCACCATTATCATTATTATCATTGCCATTATTATTATCATTATTATCATTATTATTATCAATAATACTATTAATAGAATTATTATTATAATCATTATCTTCTAAAAATTCATCATTTTGATATGAAAATTCAACAACATTATGGTTCATTTTAAGAAGTGTAATATAGTCCAGAATAAAACTTTCAGGTGTATTTTTATAAAGAATACGAACTCTAATATTTTTTGTTAAAGGGCAATTAGTATCGTGTGTGTTATCTTTTGTTAAACATTGATGATTTGCTTTTTTATCATTGACATAAAGAGTGACATAAGACCAACTGTTTTGTATAGATACAAAGTCGCCTGTTCTAGTATTCACATTCCATTTAATTAATCCGTGATTATTAATATCTTCTCCTAAATTTTGTTGTATAAGAGACCCAGCATAGGCAATATTAGGTCTTAAAAATTGGTGTTTATGAATATCACCCAAACAAGTAATATCATAATCATCAAATGCCGAAGGGGTAATGGTTTTATTAGTATCGTCAGTTAATTCTAATCCATTAAAAAGCACCGCACCATTAACACGACCGTGATATAACATAATAGATGTTATATTTTGATTTTGATTTTTATCATAAATTAAAGGTATTATTTTATTATCGAAAATAGATGCGTGATAAAACATAAGATTAGATAATTTATAAACCCCAGATTCTAAAAAATAATAAATAGGATTTGATTTTGGTAAATCAGCAATAATTGGTGTGAGAGCATCTAGACGTTCTTTATTATTCATATTAACGTCGTGATTTCCTGGAATAATAACTAACGGCATTAAACTAGATACGGCTTTAAGAAAATTATAAGTAAGTTGAATACATTCTGGTGATAAATCACTTTTACTATGAAGAATATCGCCAGTAATAAGAGCAATAATTGGTATGTTTTTATTATTTATTTCTGCAATATTAAATAATTTTTTTTGTTCTTTAAGATAAGTTATAATATTAATAAATACTTCTTGATATTCATAATGACGTTTATATAATTGAATGTGAATATCACTAAAATGATATATATGTGTAATATATGTAGTATACTTTTCATACACTTTATCAGGTTGTTTAGTATATTCTATAGTATTAATTATTGGCATATTATTAGTATTAGTATTAGTAGTAGTAGTAATAGTAGTATTATTAGTATTAGTATTATCTTGTGAAGTTTCATCTTGTGGCATTAAATTAGATAATGTATTCATTCTTTCTTTTTCTTTTAATTTTTCTTCTTTTAATAATTCTGCTTTTGTTTTCTTTTTTTCTTTAGGTTCACGCTTCTTTCTTTCTTTTTTTTCTTTTAATGGTTTTTGTGTATTTTCTTGGTCTTCATTAATTTCATTATCTTTATTATTTTCATTATCGTCTTCTGTTTTTTCAAATATAATATTATCTATATTTAAATTTTCATCTTCTTTTTTTGTTTTTTTTGTTGTTTTAGGTTGTTTAGGTTTTTTATCCATTTTTATAATTTAATATAATGATTTTATATAATGATTTTATATAATGATTTAAAATTACAATTATATATT
>Ga0209714_1001576_pt1 | contig 12212 bp, 8 predicted proteins | sample COGITO_mtgs_1104_5_FD_185517 | JGI IMG/M metagenome (GOLD analysis project Ga0209714, IMG submission 185517) | Pelagic marine microbial communities from North Sea - COGITO_mtgs_110414 (SPAdes) (version 2) | ecosystem: Environmental > Aquatic > Marine > Epipelagic ...
CCCCCCCCAGTTTATTCTTCATTCATCTTCAAGGTTATAGGCGCCGTACTTTCCATTTTGAATCATTAATACGGCCTCGATGTGACCTATCTTGAAGTTTGCAAGCTCAAGTTCTTCCCTTTCACAGTTAAGTAGATCAAACAGTGTGTCGTACTTGCGAATATCCCACAGCTGCTGATTGTATTTTTTAACGTCACGCTCGTGGAAATTGATAGAAAGCATGAATTTTTCAAGTCCGTTGTTGAGATCCTGGCGTTGTAGTTTCATCCGAGGAATCATCTTGATTAAACGTTCACGGTGAACAGCATTGCGGATAAATAATGTGTTACGGAGAATGTCATTGGCTTCCGCTCCTCCGTCAATATCAATTTTCTCGATTACTGTGGCGAGCCCAAATAAGCAATCATATCCAACGTCAATCATATCTTTCAAATATTTTGTCGACGCAGCTTCGTCAATATCGCAGTTTCTCATGAGCTTGTAAGCTGGGTGCGAGTATTTGTAATTTTGTTCGGCAACAAGACGCGCGAGGGTGTCGCCCGCCTCCATAATTTTGACGTCATTTAGCATGTTTTTTTTCGCCGCCTCTTCCATTATTTTTTTCAGGGCAGTCATGTCATTGGCATCAACGGCAAATCCAGCTTCTTCGCGAATAGTCATCTGGTACTTCACAATTGCTGCCTCCTCCATTTCCTCGCGGTCTTTCAGATTTAGCTTGAGTCCTTCTTTATAGAGGGCGCGCATCTTATCAATATCGTCGTGGGCAAGTATCTGTTCCTTCAAGTCTCGTAAAAAGTTAGTAATCGGATCCGAGCGCCCGTACACTTTCAATAGAACCCAACTAGCATCCCAAAGCTTGGATCCTTTCACCAAGAGCTTAAGTTCAGCCGCTTTGATGTTCTTCTTCTTTAGAGTTATAAACTCAAAGGGCTCTACTGCAGTCCAGGGCTGGTAAACTACCCAGTCCCCATGTATATCCTTATACTCAATGGAGTAAGCGGAGGAATGCTCGTTTCGAAGCCACATGTAGTCAAGCTCATAAATGTCATCTCCTTCGCCTCCGAAGTCTACAATTGCATGCTCAACTTGGTCTCCATATAAGACAGTTGATCCGCCTTTACGCTGGCGTTGCCGACGTCGTTTCATTAGCACATTATCTTTGCTGCAGGTATGCCAGGCCCCGTTTGTTGCTTGAACATTGGAGAAAAGACCATAGGGCCTCTCTGAAGAGACCTCCACAATTTCTCCGATACTATCACCGAAAAGCAAAATTGAATCACCGTACTCATCGCCGATTTCAGGACCATTACTTCCCTCTCCCAAATATTTTGCATCTTCTTCCTGTTGTTGTTGTTGTTGTTGTTGTTGTTGTTGTTGTTGTTGTTGTTGTTGTTGTTGTTCCACAAGGGTTGTATCAGTATTTGAATCCCCAGGACATCCTATATAGTGAGAAAGAGATTGCATGACAACAGTGACAGTGGGGAGGGGAGGCACAAAAGTGAACCAGAGAGGATTTAGGGCAAAACTGTTCTCTTTTAAGAATCAGCCTTTTTGTCCGATTTCGGACCGATCGCAGCCGTTTCACTTTTCTGATGATGATTGGATTTTAAGAGATTTTAACAATTTTTGTCGACAAATTATGCATTCTGCCGCTCCTCGGGCGCGTTCGGCTGGACCCTTCCGACCTCAAGCCCCAGCAAGGCCTAATTCGCGCCCAACAACTGCCTTACATGAAAACACAGCCAAAAGGTACAACAACCAGCAGAAGCAGGCAAGAGAAGGGCGGGAGAGGCCAGAATGGAACGGGAGGTTTATAAAAGGCGAGGATCAACTTGGCGATGTTCATAGGGCCGAAGCTAAGTTTGATAATTACATGAATGCCAAGTACTACAACCAGAACAACAACCAGAACAACAACAACCAGAGAAACAGTCAGGGGCCCACAGAGAAAGAGTTGATTCTTACTGATCAGGTCGCCTCACTAAAAAGTCAGTTAAAGAAAAGCCAAGAGTCTGCGATTGCGAGCTCAGGAATCATACACAGGCTCGAGGCCGAGCTCACGAGAGTTTTAAAGTCAAATGAGTCCCTCCTATCAACACACAATCTCCCCCCGAAGACCCTCTTGAAAATAAAGAGGGAAATCGACAAGTTGGAGGTGGTGAGGAGCCTTCGTAGTCGTTTGGAAGAATTGAGAAGGAAGGTCGAAGAAAGGGACATGCATATCGAGGGAGTGATGCGATCTGCCAACGCTACAGGGTTGATGGAGATGGCGGCGGCGAGGGATGAATACTACAGGGAGGTGATGAGATTGAGGCAACAGCTCACCAATTCACAAAAAGACAGGGCTAATTTGAGCCAGGCAATCTCAAACAAATCAAGGAGCACAGCAGCGCCTACCTCACCATCAGCCGGAACATTAACCAAACCGATGTCTCCAAGCAAACCCGAGGAAAACAGCGATTCCGGCGGTAATAACGAAGTTGAAAATCTAAAGAATGTAATTAGAGCCCAGCACAAGCGAATTAAAGAGCTCAAACAGAAGCTCCGCTCCAACTCTGGTGGGAAATCTTCTGGGATTTCGACGAAGAACAGTCCTATGAAGAAGGGGAAGGAAGGGGGGAGTCCGTCCAAGGCTAAGGATCGAGCGAAGCTTGCCTTACAACACGCAAATAGAGTGGATCTGAGGGGACAGAATGCCGCGAGGGAAAGGGTGCAAGCGCACCGTGTAAGGGAAAGGGAGGAAAGGAGGAGGAGGGAGGAGGCCATTAGGAGGTTTGAGGAAGAGAATGGCAGGGTGGGTGGAGGCACGGATGAAGGCGATGGCACGTTTTCGCCGAGTAGAGGTTTCGAAAATATGTTCGGAGGTTACTGAATGAATGACTATAGAGTCGTTTGAGGTGTCTCCAGTTTCTGTTCTGTGTAATTTTGTTTAAATAGGTTTGTTTTTGATTTTCGGCGAAAAAAGGCGAAAAAAAAGTATTCCAAAAACTTTTATCAAAAAGCTCCAATTAACACGTCGATTCCGTCGTCGCCACATAAAAAAATTGTGCATATTGCCGACGCAACCAGGAACACAAACGGATCAGTATACCAGTACTCATTTGGGTGTCATCACAACAGTAAGCTGTAGCTCACATTACTAACGTCACTGTTCCCAGCAATGCTACTCTTGCTCTGTACCCGCGAAAGAAGCTCACCACCACCATAACGCACACTCCCACTGCTAGCCTGCTCACCAACGTTACCCCTCATCATGCTAAGCATCTCGGCTAGCATAGCGGCAGCTGTATTTTTCATCCCGGAGACTGGCCCGGCAACAGTAAGGGGATGTTTGTTATGCGTCTGCGTAAAGAAACGGAAGCACTCTGAAGCTGGGTTAACTACGGCGAGCTGATGGCTGGTTGGGACGTCGACAAGATTGACAGAGACGTTTCCGCTAGCGACGTCCAGGGAGGAAATGAGCCTGGGGACGCAGCCCTTCTCCCGAGCGCTCGCCACCCGAGATCGCATCACTTCGTCAAAGTCGCTGTCATTGGCTCCCAGTAGATCGTCACTGCTGGCCACGATCGAATCGACGGTTATGCCGCTTACTCCGAGTTCTTGCGCGAGAATAACAAGGTTGCGCGCAGTGTACACGTTGGAGAGATCTTCTCGCGGGTCAGCCTCCATCAATCCAAGGCTCTGCGCCTCCGAGACCGCCTGTGAAAAACTCACACTCTCGACCTCCGAGGGTGACGTGAAGGTTGGAGCGATTGCGGGAGCGAGCCCACTGGCCAGGTAAGCGTCGAATGAATCGCTTTGCTCTGAGCTCAGCGGGGGTGCGATGCGGCACATTATGTAAGAAGCCGAGACGGAGAAAATCCCGTCAATGCGGCTAATTTTGTCGCGGGTATTAATGAGGTTGCGGAGCGTCGATATAACCGGGAGGCCACCGCCAATACAGACGTCGACCATATACTTTCCCACGTGCTTGTTGTTGCTATTGATGTTGATATTGCTGATGCCGTTGTTGCCTCTCATGAGTTTCAACAGCTCCCTGCTTGTTTCCTCATTGCTCAGAGCGAGATTATTCGCGGTAACGACGTGGTTGCCATTGCGCAACCAGCTAGCGTGCGCCCTCGACACGTTTGCACTCGCAGTCGTGTCGAAAATGTAGGTTTGTACATCTGTATTCATAACAGAAGTGACCAGCACGTCCATATCGACGCAGTCTTTTGCTTTGATATACACAAGCGACGACTGGCTGTTGGTCGTTATGTACGCTGAGGTGGGAAGTTTTCGGCGGTCGTTGAAGGAATTTACGGTAATGTAATTGGTGACTGTATCGTTCGGAGTATCAAAATTGCCCTCTTTGATATACAAGACCCCGTCAGCGCATCGGACGCACACTACTCTGACATCTGCATCAAAGTTCGTCTTGAGCATCGGTTGCTGTTTTTCAAGAAGGTTGATCAAGTGAAGGCCAATGCTGTCGCTGTCGACGTCGTCCATGACAATAGCGACCTTGACGATAGTACTGGAAAGGTGGAAAGCGCTGTGCACGGCCTGAAGGGCGGTGGGCGCTTCGTGAGCGGTAATAACGGCGCTGATGTTCCGTTCTGAGCACCCTTGAGAAACAGCAAGAATGTTAATCTTGGCCGCCCCTAGGGCCTGAAAAAATTTACCGCATACCCCGGTAGTTTGGCTCATTCCGTCTCCAACTGCAGCAAGGATAGTACAGGGTTGAAGGGTGGAGATATCGTTTATAAGCCCTAACGTTAGCTGCAGCAAAAAGAAGGGAGAAGGGAGGTGAATTTCGTGAGTGCGCCGAGTAAAATTTAATCAACAAAAAAGGGTGATATGATATGATACATGACGTGACATAAAGCATGGTCGCAGCAAATGCGTTGCATTGTGTGTTTGCAGTGTATTGCATAAAGTCTCACCTCTCTGTCAAACACCTCGCTCAAGATCTTTCTCGCCGCCTCGGCTTGGTTCATATCGACGCAAAGGGAAATTGACTGCTCACTACTCGCTTGTGCAATCAGGATGACGTTGATATTGTTATCCTCCAACGCTCCAAACAACCTCCTAGCCACACCCTTTGCCCCCACCATGCCACTTCCCTCTAAATTCAAAATTGCGACTTCGTTTACAGTGCTGAATGCAGCTACGCACAACTCGCGCGTTCGGTGCGTTTTGGAGGAGCTGAAAATTTTGGTACCATTGTCAAGGGGAGAAAAAGTGTTCCGAATGTAGATAGGTATGGGTGGGTCACTGTTGGCACAGGGCTGCACACACTTGGGGTGTACCACCTTAGCCCCGAAGTAAGATAACTCCATAGCCTCGTGAAAACTGACTTCCTCCAACACTTTTGCTGACCTGACGAGGCGGGGGTCACAGCTCAAAATTCCACTCACGTCAGTCCAAATAGTCACCGAAAGGGAATCGAGCAGCGACCCGAAGATAGTCGCGCTAAAGTCGCTGCCGTCACGCTTTAATGTTGTGGGGACACCAGTTGAGGTGGAAGCGATATAACCTGTTATGACCAGCAGCTTGCGTGTGTCAAGGCTTCCCTCGCTCAAGACACTACGGAGCTTCTCCCTCGATGACTCGTATAGAATTTTTTGAAGCGGTTCTTTACCGCCATTCGACGTCTCCTCAACATCTATCACACGTCTCGCATCGACAAACATAACTTCAATGTCCGAAAACTCACTCTCCAAAGAACGCCTTATGACCTGTTCAAATATGTGCGCCGAAAAAATTTCCCCGAAGCTGCTGACAATTTCTCCAATCTTGCTCGGTGCCCAGCGCAGAATCTGAACTGTCTTCAAAATGTCTTGAATATCGCTGCACATCACAGCAATCTCCGAGAGCAAGGTCTCCCTTATAACTGCCGAAAAGTTCAGCTCCTCGATGCACTTCGCATGCTTGTCAAATATTAAGTCGAGAGTCTTGTAGTCAAATGAGCGCATCGCAGCGCTATCGAATTTGGGGGGGCTAGGTGGAGAGGGACCATGGTGCTTAGGAGAAATCGGTTTGATTGTCGTAAAGGAAGAGATGCTGCTGCTGCTGCAGTCTGGGGAGGTTTCAGCCTCCTTCACCAAATCCAAGAGCAAATCAGTGGTTTTCGGCTTACCGCCCATCGCGGACACAACAACAGCTATGCATTTGCTGTCCTCAGATACCCGATTCATGATAATTTCTGCACATCTTGAGTAGTTCCCTGATGAAGACACAGAGGTGCCGCCAAATTTATGGGTCTCCCATTGTTGACCGGCAATCATGGGAAGCCAAAATGGATGATGGTGGCGGTACTATGCCAGGGGTGGCGCGTTAAAGAACAACCGAGGGAGAGGTGCAAAGAAGGGGGAGCAGACAACGACGTTTTTGGAGTCTGAGAATGGATACCGGTGTATTGAATGAGAAACTGTGAGCAGATATCAGATGTAGCACTAATATAGCGATGTTCTGAATGAGCATTGTGCAGTCATTAGCATCGTCGGCAACATATTTTTTCTTAGAATTTATTTGACAAACAAACACCATTCTGGCAATGCGGCAATGCGGCTTCTAACGTGTTCAAAAACCCACCACCTTGTACTTGTGCCCCCAAGGCTGCTGAGGTTAAGCTCAACCTTCTCTAAGCACTACAACCAAAGACGGCAACCCAATTCAATGTCCTCTTCTTGCCAGAGGGAAGCAGCGCAGCTTCTCTCCCTCCTTCCTCAGAGGCAAATGAGTCACGGCGCCCCTCCATCGACTCCTGACAACCCCGACTCTCTCCAAGCGCGCCAGGCCCTTGATCTTTTTCTCCTCTCCGCCAGTCCTGAAGCGACCGCAGTCGTTGACAGCTTCCTCAAAACTCGCGTCAAAGGTACCCTCGACGAATTCCTCTTAAACGCTCTGCACAAGGGTGCATCTGGAGCTTCCGGCGTCGGCCCGTTCGAAGTCGAGTGGATCGCGTTCGCAACCGGCGCAAAGAACAAGTTCCACTCCAAGAGCAGCGAGAATGCATGGAACCAGTTCGAAGCTTTCGGAGGCGCTGAGGAAGCGCCAGCGCTCCAGCTCAAGGTCGACGAGCGCACCGTCGCCGAAGAAGTTACCGTGGAAGGTGTCGCCCTTCTCCGTGGGGTCCTCCGTCCGTCTGTGGCGTCTGAGCTCCGTTCGTTTGTCTTATCTGACCGTGACGCTTGCGTTGCTCTCGCCCTAAAAGACCCCAAGTTAAACGGTGAATACTTCTCCCGAGTGCTCTCCCCTCGTGACGCTTCCCCTTCAAGTCCTACAACGCGATGGGACAAGAGGCTCCCGTGGTCCGAGGAAGTCGAATCGGCAGTGAAGGAGATTCTCGGAGGCTCTATCGGGGAAACCGTGAGCGAGCTCTGCGGAGGCGACGACGCGCTTCTATGGGAGTGCTCCGCGTTCATTTCAGCCCAAGGTGAGACGACGCGAACATTATGTTGTTGCTGTCTTTTGTTGCTGCTTCCCTAATTCATCAACGCACGCTCGTCGCAGGTTCGGCCCCTCAAATCGTCCACGCTGACACATTATTCAAGTCGGAGGCGGAGGTCTTTACGCTGCTCGTCGCTCTCCAGGAGGTGAGATCTTAATGCGATAGTGCACGCCTCAAAATTATACAACAATATTGACTTAAAAATCTTCGCTCGAGCGCAGGTGCAACGCCACAACGGCCCCACCCGTTTCATCCCCCGAACCCACCACGGCCTCCTTGGCCGTTCCGCCCACACCTCCCTCTCCTGCGACTCTGGTTCCGTCGATTCGTCGTCCCCCGGGTCTTCGTATTGCGAGGATGCCGAGTCGGTAGTCGCGATACTCGAGGCGGGGGACGCGACGATTTATGACTCGAGGACGCATCATTGTGGAGGGCCTCATTATTTTTGCGAAGACGGAGGTGAGGAAGGATTGTGAGGGGGAGAGAAAGCTGCGGAGGAAAGAAAAAGGCGAGCGAAGAAAAGTGGAATTCTAACTCGTTGCTTTGCTTGTCGCAGATTCAAAAGAGAGAGTCCTCTTCGCCATATCATTCAGGCACGTCGACGCCGAAAAGTCAACGGCCAACGAGGATATTCATGGTGAGGGTTCAATTCTTGAAGAACTAGCAGCGAGGAAATTGCAATTAGGATCTCTGCGTTAATTATTAATAGTAACGGGCGAACGCTTAACGACAACGTCGTTTGTCGTCTGCTAAAGGTGGAAAGAGAGAGAGGTGGGCAGCCCAAATTAAGGCTCTTCGGCTACGGGAAAGACGCACAATTTATTTGCAGGGAGTATTACACACACAATTTGCAGGGAATATTACAATGAATAGGTATGAATAATGCGGTTTCGTGAACGTCGGAACAAAATCCCCGTTTCGCAGAAAAAATCTGAAAGAAAGCAGGTAAACAAACAAAAAGAAGCTCTCCAACTTTAATTTCCCATCATCACCATCATCGTTTTATCATGCTCATTAGCTGTCCTGTCCTGTCCTGTCTTGTCATGTCATGTCATGTCATGTCATGTCATGTCATTTCATGTCATGTCATGTCACGGATCCGATGCTCATAATTTGGAGCTTGAGCTGCCTCAACCAATCCTCAGCATCTTCAGCGTCTTGAACCTCCACAAGGAGGTTCCTCTGTTTTATATTACTCTTGATGCTGATACAGAAGCAGTTTTTGTCTCTCTTGGAGTCCACCATTTTCACATCGCAACCATCAACTGGGATTTGACCCTTTTGATTGGAAATATTTGGAGGACCATTTACGTAGTATGACAACCACCCCTCCGAAGTCAAGACGAAGAAACGAGACTTCCACGAAGGGCGAAAAGATCCTTGTTTCATCATCCAGCCGCTTTTTACTATACTCCCAGTTTTCAAGGTCTCGTTCTTTAGGGTCAATGGTTCCTCTGGAGTGTCAGGGTTATCAAAACGGAAGTCCTTCTGGCGGCTTCTATTGACTTTGTTGATCTTGTTGTTGTCGTCATCATCATCATCATCATCATCATCATCATCATCATCATCATCATCATCATCATCATCATCATCATCATCATCATCATCACCTTTTTCATTGTCGTAATTATCATAGTAATCATCATTATTGTCTCCGATGCCACTGCCTTTGTTGAAGCTACTATTATATTCGCAGCGACTTATGACAGGCAAGCCCCGAGAAGTTAGAGTCGCAGGGCTGTTCAAAATGCCATTTGTCGGAGGATTTATCTTGACAGGGACTGAGCGCTGCGATTTTGTCAGCCGAACGCGATTATGCACGTCAATCTCCTCGCCGGTGCTAGTCGCACAGATACTTCCCCTATCGATTAATAGCCTGTCAACCTCAGCACTGATAAATTTAGCCCACTTCAGTGTATCTTGGTCATTCTCACCCCTTAATTCCAAGATGGTCTTCTTTTTTTGTTTCCCATTATTTACCATCAAACCCAACGTTCCGACCATAAGCAGACTCTGCTTCATCCCCAGACTGCCATCATTCTGGGAAAAGCTCGGATCATTGACAATACGAAGACAGAGTTGATGTTTCTTGTCCCTGTAGGTTGTAAGGGAGGAAGCTACGAGGGGAATGTGGCCCTTGAATCCAACTGCATATGGAGGACGAGGAAGGGACTCCGTATAGTACGAGAGTACGCCCTCATTCAAAACAACAAAACGTTTTTTCCAGTTTCTTCGTTTGTGCCCAAGCTTGTATGCATAATTTTTGTAGATGGTCCGAGGGTTTGACATGTCAACTGGACCGCAATCAGGGGTTTCACTCATTGGATCCATCAGCGGCTCCGAATACCCTGACGATTCCGAGGTGGAGCAACAGCACCCCATGATGGACAGCACTGGAAAGAACTTCGGGTGTAGTTCTTCAACAAAAAGACAAATGGAGTGTGTTCCGGCTGCTTAGAAGATTTAAATCTACATACTCCTGCAGTTGAATAGTGTAGGAGTTAACTTGAAGTTAAGGAGAAAGTTGCTCGACACCAAGCTTAAGTGAAAATGGTAGAAAGGTTGAGGGCTACTGGGGCCGCGGACCGCTGAAACGCTGAAATGCTGAAATCCTGAAAAAAGCCGAAAAATCTTCGATTTTCGGACGATTATTATCGTCGAGATTGACTTAAAAGTAGTGCGAAGAGCATCAATCGTCAGGTTGAAAGGAGTGCCAAGGGGGGCTAATGGATAACTTTCCATTTGGAGACTAACCCTAACCTTCCTTGGGAAGTTAGTACAAATCATCAATCAATTCATTCATTGTTAATGTTAATTTTTATAGATAACGCCTCAATAACAGTATCTCCACCACCACTGTACACAATGAACTCATCGCCTCCTAGGGGTCGGATCCCATCTGTGTAAACCACCTGTGGCGTCGTGCCATTCAACTCCCATGGAAGCTCGGCATACACCAATGGTTCGTCGCTCCTTGCCAGCACATTCGTGATGTTGTTGGCGTCTAATATCACATAACCAAGAGCACAACGTCCAAAATAAGGAAATGGTTGGACAGGATCGTTTACAGGCCACAGATTGTCAATATTGTAGAGTAGGAGCCAGTTTCCATCGGACAGCATTACGGGAGAGGGACCGGTTGAAAGGGTTGCATTGTCCCAATACGAGTCGTTCCTCGTAAGAACGAACGTTTCTTCGACATCCCACGTCTTCATGTGATCCGAAGAAGATACTAGAGTGAGATTTCCTCCCCTCAATTCCCCAAAGGTAGCAATTGCATACTCCTTGGGGGGGTCATTTGGGTCAGCAGACTCATCAAAATCATAAGGAAACCATAGCGCCGTGGCGCAGTCGTCAGTGGAAAACATGGTCGTATCGTGGCGATGCCAGCTATTATGATCACTGGGAGTCTTCGAACGACTAATAGTCGTTCGGCGGCCGCCACCTGCTGGTGATTGTTGATAGGTTACAAAGTAATCACCAGTAAGGGGGCGGTATGCAGTACGAGGGTCTGCTGCAAAGGCGATTGTGGCGTTGTCCACGTCTGGGAAAATAGCGTCGGGATCATTACCGTCACGCAGTATATTGCCATCGCTGGGATCCTCGAACTCCAGTCCGTTTGAGCCAGGGACGGCATCAACAAGAGCAATCACAGATGGGTAGCAGCCTTCAGTAGAAAGCCGTAAGAACAATCCACCGACATCCGAGAGCGGATCGCTTGTATAGGGAATCCAACCGGCATTCAAGACGTTCGTGCATGCTCCACCTCCACAAGCAGTGGCAGAGTATGGATCATCCGCCGGTCTGTTGCTTATGATGGGAGCTCCAGTCATGCTCCTGTCAGTGATTGACACAGAATAAGACGCGGCATCTGCTCCGCCGCCGCCGCGACAGAGAAGCGCAGCTCCGAAATACACCGAATAAAACTTCATACGACTATAGGAGGTTCTGGATGGGGATTTATTTTCTTGGATCTCGGATCGGAAACATCATGTTTGATAATTATGAAATTCAACCTTTGAGACTAAACATGAAATTTCTGGCGCTGCCTCTCTTGGCTGCAACCTTTGCATCGGCTGACGACTCATGTGTTGCACCGGGAACCTGTACTCCACCGGACCTCAAATATGTTGCCGGGAGGGATGTTATCCCGAGAAAGCAGTGGGGAAATTCTGGTGGATTCTGTGGTGCCATGAGCGTTCAGTCGATCGCTCTTTCATACGGTCTCTACGTTTCTCAAGACCTAATAAGAAAAGCTACCGATAAAGGAGCGGGTCACGGCAACCGAATTGAGGGCTATGAAGTTTTGCATTCCAACATTGATAGCACACTCAGCAACCTACTCTTAGAGGGAGAGTCGTGGGATTACGCGAATGAACAACATCCTCAGGGTGAGCGCTATTTATCCTGGCTTAAAGGTCAGCTCGCAAACGATAACGGTGTGGTTCAGTTTGTTCTCTGCCAAGGCGATGCTCACAATAGTTACGGCCCAATTGGTGATCCCATTCCCTATGACCACATTGAACCATTCTTTAAATTATATTCTGACAGCCCCTTGAATGACACTACTGTCTACCCCACTGACGTCGTGAGCCACGGGAGCGGCTATGCCCCTGATGGTGACGCCAATCTGGGTTATTTCAGGCCGTTCTCTTCTCTCCTCGACGATACGGACATGAAAGGCAACTGCAAGGATGCAGGGAGCGTCTATATGGAGAACGAAATGTATCCCTGCATTAACAGCGACCTTATATACGGCACGGCAATAACTGGCATC
>Ga0209714_1001577_pt1 | contig 12211 bp, 3 predicted proteins | sample COGITO_mtgs_1104_5_FD_185517 | JGI IMG/M metagenome (GOLD analysis project Ga0209714, IMG submission 185517) | Pelagic marine microbial communities from North Sea - COGITO_mtgs_110414 (SPAdes) (version 2) | ecosystem: Environmental > Aquatic > Marine > Epipelagic ...
GACTACATGACCTGGAGGAGAATGTGCGTGAATGCTAATGGGCAGGGAGAACCTTACTTATGCAGTGATCTACAAAGGTACAGAATATACAGCTCATTCGCCGAGCAAAGGTGTAAGGAGAGGTACTCAAACAATATCTTGTACTACCAGCAGCCGGGAGGCTGCACCACTGCAGGATTGGTGAAGGTCAGGGAGACATTTTTGAACGAATTTGTACAGAAGTTTGACTTTTTACCACCTATAAATAAGCCGGATGGGAGGTTCATCATGGATGTGGCTGTGCAAGAGGGCAGCAGTGAGAAGTTCCCTTTCGAAAATTTTGAGCATTGGCAGTTCCACGTCCCTGACACCAACGCGGATCTGGCGGACGAGGCTCAAGAAAATGGGCTTCAGTACGATCCGGGAGCGGTCAATGTACAGTTTGACGGCACACAGCTGGAGAGCTTTACTGGTAACAGCAACAGACTTTATCCCAAGGTGGAAGATGAGACAAGCCCACGCTATGATGATAATGTTCCTTGGTTCGTTAGCGATGGGTGCTGCCAATGTGAACCTCAACAGAATCCTGAGTTCTTCGATGCCATTCAGGGGAACCACGAAGTGAAACTTGAGGACAGCGGATTCTTCGATAACAAACACACAATTGTGCAGCTGACCGCAACTGCTTTGAAGGAGATCGAGCTGACTGTTGTGGTCGAGCTGCTCCACGGGCAGTACTACCAAGAATTTGACAGCTACATAGGCACTTTTGACAAGGGAGAGCTCCATGTTCACACACCGCAACGGTTCGATTATGACTTGGATCCTCTGCTTGATGAGCCGCTGATCACGACTAACCAGTGGTTCTCTGTCATTAGGAAGGACACGTTCGACAATGACGTGGAGCTTCCGTTCAACTTACCCATTCAGAGTGAGCTGATCAAGTTTGAAAACAGAGTACTTTTGGGGAGGCCGCGGGACGTCTACGTGGGCGACCCTAATTACAGAAAGAATGTGGATGACAGGAAGCAGCAGGTTGCTCAAGTAGAACTCCGCAACAAGATCAGCAAAGGTTTCAAAGGGAACGAAACTGTCAATTTGAGGGATGCCGAGGTTGACTTCGAGGGGAGAAAGCCTGGGGAGAAGTATTCATTCAGGGATCCACCAAGCTTGGTGAAGCAGGCAGCCATTTGGTGGGCTCAAGGAGATAACGAGCCTGGTTACGAAAACCCCGATAGTAATTCGTTCTTAACCATGCCCTATATGCCTTATTTCAGCAACTGCAAGGGATACGACTCCTACATGAGTCTGAGTAAGCTGCTGGAGGAGCACCCCCTTTGCACCAAGGTTGATTTTGAAAACACCAAGAATGTGAATCGCTATCCATGGAAGGCGTTGTTGAATCCTCTTAGCGACCAGTGCGAGGAGGACATCCGAATGGAGAATAGAGAAGTCTTGGAAGATGGTACGCTCAGCTCCGTCAGTGTGAAGGGTGTAGACTTGGAGTGTACGTACGAGGAGCAGGTAGAGATTCCCGGAGGTAAACCTAGGTGGTTTGAGGCGGAGCCAAACACCAACATATTTTACATCACTAAGTACCCCAAAGACCCTAAGGAGGTTTTCGAGGCCATTTATGACGAGATCACGGGGGAAACCATTGAACGGTGGGGAAGAAGGAGCGAGATTGAGGAGATGATCAACACGAATGATTTCAAGTTGGTACCGGTTATTGTGGACGAAGGGGATAGTGGTTTCACAAACAGCATCCCGCTATTGGTTCTGTTCGAGCTGGATTACTACCAGCAGGAGAAAGGGCTCAAGCTAGTGGTCGATGTCATAATTAAGTTCCAGGAGAAGTGCACTACGATTCGACCGTACAGCTATGGTGGGAACAAGGAGTTACTGGAGACGGCAGCAAGTTTCCTTGAGCCCATCTTGCCCTGCGAAGTGAACATCAAAGGTAAGATGAAGAGTTACGACTATACACTTCAGTTGCACTTCAAGGCCTTAAATTGGTTTGACTTATTGAATGGCTTTGAATTTACTTGGGATGTATACCTTGGCTTCTTTACTTTGGTGGGATTCTTCACCATCGGGGTTGCGGCAATGGTATGGAGTATTAACAGGCTGCTGACGAAATTGAGGCACCCACCTGTCTTCCACTCTACAAGCTTGCTTTCAATCATTAGCGGGCCTCCCGCCTTTGGGATATTCTTGGCAACAATTCCTTGGTTTATCACCGTGATGATGGTCAAGAGCTGGTTCGGAGACGGCGATGGCATCTACGGACTGTTTGAGAGAGGCTCCATCATGAACTTCCAGGAAATTCCAGGCGATTGGTTGGATGTGCAAGCACTCAACGACGATCGAGTAGATAAATATAGAGTCGGACGAATGGGCTGTGGGCTCTTGGCGATTGGGCTATATTCAACCGTTTTGAGTGTGAGCCTGATTGTACCAGAATGGTTGGATGAGCACGCCGAGGATAATGAGGGGGGCATGGACTTGGGAGCAAAGGATGAAATTGGCGACGACGACGAAGATGAAGAAATCATACCCCCCTCTCCTGTGTGGACACCCATTATGTGGAAGCGGGCGCATTTGATTTGGGGAAGCCTTTGCCTGGAATGCTTTCTGCTGTGGCTGTGGGAGTTTAGTTACAGTGCTTACTTCGAGGAGAACGTTTACAGCTTTATTGTGATCTTTAAGATCATGCAAATGCTTATGGACGTTGTCATGGGAGATTTGCTCAGGGAGCATCTCATGAACGCGCCTCTTGTTGTCATCATCGAAGTTACGGAGATCTTGGTGACAATGGGAGCCAGCGACTTTCTAGATTTCACGTTTAGTTACTTCGTTGAGCTAAACGTTATGATAATGGAGAGACTCTACTTGGATCCTGGCCTCAAGAATCTGACAAAGCTGTGGCCTCGATGGCAAATGCTGTTTAAGAGGAAGTTTCAGAAGAGGAAGAGACTGACACGGGCCCAGAAGCAGGCAGAGGAGCTTGAGTGGAGGAGGATTAACGAAGAGATTGAGTTGGAAAGCGAGGGTATTGAGCCTTTGCTGGACAGCTTCAGCGTGTACAGCGTCGAGATCGTAGGCGGTCTTCTGAGTCCATTCATCAATGCGTTTTTGCTTTTGTTTTTCGACGAGACCAAGATGCCGGAAAATTACGGCATCAGGAGTAATGAAATGATCTTCTACACGCTCTTTGCGGGCTATATGATCTTTTATAGCTTTGGAATGGATGTGTTCATCTTGAATACGCAAGAGCTCGTGCACGGTTGGAGGGTTTACGATTACGTGAGTTATCAGCGGTACAGATTCAGCGTGAGAGATCACAGGTGGATGCTCAAGAATGATGTTTTGGACGAGAGTATCGCCCCGGGGATGCAGACTTTGGATCTGTTGTGCTTCAGCAGTCAGTACTACTTCTTGCTGTCCATATTTAGTTATGGCATGCTCATGAACATGTTCGCCATGACTATATTCTTGAGGGAAAATTATAGCATCTTCAGCGATCCCATGAGCCCACTGATCTTGACTATCATGTTCTTGTTCTGTGAGCTAGTTAAGATTGGATTGATTAGGTTGGCAGATGTAAAGTTTAAGTATTTCGGCTGGAGAGGACTGTGGGTGACCAAACAGATTGAGGGTACCGTTGACGACGACGTGGCCGCAAAGTTGGCCATTGGAGAGGGAAGGCAGGCGGATCTGGAGCAGGAAAGGCTTGAGCTGCAAGCTTTGAACAGTGAGCGGTTCAGGCACAGGTTCTTGGAGAGGAACAGGCCATGGGTGCTGCAGCATTTGGTAGAACTGCTCACTCCAAGGAGTCTCGAGAGTGCCGGGCCAGACGGGAGGCCAGTGGTGGAGTACATCCGAGATGTGTATGCCGAGCTCATGGCCATGGGAGAGGGGGCCAGGAAAGCTGGGGACAGGAGCGACATCAGTAGCGACGACGGCGATGACTTGGAGGACATTCGAAGGGAATGGCCCAGGGCTCCGTTGGAGGGTGCGAGCTTGGCCATAGCGAGGCTATGGTTGGCGAAGGCCAGGAAGAGGCGTGCCTTCAGCAAGTTGGTGACGGGTATCATACAGGGGCACAAGGAGCCGGCATGCACAGTTTGCAGCAGGACAGAGGACAGTGGAGCTTTGTTGAGTGTTGGACTTGCAACTGATGGGGAGTTCGACCAGTACGCCATTGACAATTTGATTGCAGCCTTCGAGGATCAGTACAGCGTCAACGAGAAGGACCCGAACTTGTGGAAGGCTTTTTTCAGAAGCAAGGCAGAGTATATCACACGGTGCAATTTCTGTATGGATAAACTTGAGCAGGAAAGGTTGAAGAGAGAGGCAAGGTTGCCCGGAGCGGGGAGGGCGACTAGGCCTGATGACATCAGTAGTGATGAGGAGGACGAGGAAGTAATATTCGACCCCATGGTGGTGACTCGAGCCAGTGGGGAGGGAAAGATGATGAGTAAGTGGCTTGACGCGGCCAGAAGAAGGATTGGAGGTACATTCCCAAAGAAAGAGGCTAGACTGCAGATGGAGAGGTATGCCGAGAGGATGCGGAAGAGGAAATTGGACGGAGGCAAGCAGAAGATTGCCGGTGTTAAGGTGGTGGACAAGGAGGCAGAGGCGAGGGAGAAGAAATGGGAGGTCGAGCTCAATGCTGCTAGTACCGCCTTGGCAATCCGATGGGTCAGAATGGCGAGGGACAGCGTAAGCTCTCGTTTCAGAAACAGGGGAGAGGAACTTAGGGCAGCAGTAATGACCGTCATTGATCGGATGCCAGAGGAGGACGACTGGTACTTTGGGGCCAATTTGAGGATCGAGGGTGCAAACCTAAGGGAAGAGGGAATGCAGTTGATGCTCGACAGGAAGAGTCTTGAAGCTGACGAGGCAGTGAAGATACGGAAGATCGAAGTTGACTACAACGATTTCGAGAAACTCAAGCAAGGAGTGGTTGACAAGGATCGCCACGATTTCGAGCAGAAAATGGCCGAGGCAAGCGACAGGGTTCAGATTGAGGTCGAGTTGAGAACGCGAGAGCTGAACCGCTTGAAGGAGGAGAGGAAGAGGGACAACGAAGAAGCTGAACAAAAGGCCAGGGAGGAGGAAGGAGCCGTCAGTAGCGAAATGATGGAGAAGCACAGGAACTCAATTATCGAGATCGAAGAACTTATCGATAACGAGCAGACAAGAGCCGAGAGCGAACATGCCAAGATCGAGGCGAAGGAGAGAGCCATCTTTGACAAGAAGGAAGGACTCATGATTCAGAGCATCACTGACAGGAGAATCATGGCCGCGGGCAATGTCCAGAGAATCAAGAAGGAAACTATGAGCAAGATCAAGACGGATGAGAGCAACTGGCAGCAGAGGGCGGCCAGGTGGCTTGGCCAAGCGAGGAGGAAGGTCGATCTCAAGGAGCTGGAAGACGCCGAGGCCGATACCGCCAACAGGAGGAGAAATAGGAGGGGTTAAAAATAATTGAATAACTAATTGCATTGCCGGCAGTTTATGTTGATTGAGTGCAGCGAAGATTTACAATATCGTTTGTTGGTGGTGTCAACAAAGAGGCTTGTTGCTGTTGATGTTAGTGTTGTTGAATGTCGTTCAACGCTAGCTACTGTCTGTTATTATTATCGTCGCCTCGCCTCGGGTGACATCGTTCATCTTATTTTGGAACAAATCAATTCTTTCAGTTTCAACTGAAACCACCATACTCGTCCTATCAGGCTTTAATCTAGTCTGATCGTTGTAAATCACACTGTTTAGGTCACTCAGGAGAGCTCGAACTCGTCCTGTCGCACTCGGGGGAAAGCTAACTGTGACTACCACATTTGGAACGACGACCTCCTTCTCGCACGCCCTCAGCGCCTCCCTCGCACAATTTCCATACGCCCGAATCAGCCCTCCAGCACCAAGCTTCACCCCACCGAAGTACCTGACTACAACAACACAAACATCCGTGAGGTCCTCCCCTTTGATTGCTCGTAGGATCGGGGCGCCAGCGGTTCCGGCAGGCTCTCCATCGTCGTCGCAACGCTCCTCAGTCGACGATAGGTAGGCGGAACATGCGTGGCGACACTTTGGGTGTGAGGAACGGATGGAACTTATGAAAGACAGTGCAGAAGGCTTGAATGACTTGAAAGGAGCAGCATAGGCGATGAAATGCGACTTCTTCACCACAAGTTCTGCTGAAATAACATCTTCTCCAACGATTGTCGATTTTAGTTGGTCAGAGAACAGCCTTGTTGCCAAAGAGCGAGGTGACGACAACCGTGTGTTTACCAGAGAGCGAGCTGGTGGGGCCAAAAATGGAAGTGAAAGGGTGCTCCAGGTCACAACAGAGAGAAGTGATAACGCACACCCCCCCCTCATTTCATTTCCCCTTGTGCGGGGAACAGGGTTCAAGAAGTTTGGGGTGCCGGGGTCTGTGTTCTTGTAACTTTGAAATTGAAAAAGAACAAAAAAAAATTCGACTGCCTCCAGAACCATTTGAGGGTTTTAATTCGTAATTGTTATCCTATCGCGGCTCTGTACTACAATCACTGGTTTAAGACATTAATCCCTTTCATTCGGTCCATGTGGGCTGTCTTGCGAGGCTCGTTCTTGCCACACGTGTTTCTTTTGCTATCTGTCGTCAGCTGCTTCCAACAACCGCCAGCAGTTCCGCGCCGCCCATCATGTGCTTTATCTTGGCGCTTACCGAGCCCGAGGCGCTTGACGAGCCGATTACATCGCCCTATCCTGCACCGAGGCAGGCGAGAATCTAGTTTTGGTTCCGTTCAGTTGAATCTCCTAACCAATGAGGTTTTGACGAACACTACATCGACCTCACTCTCTACAACACCGCAGAGACTTCTTTCTCCACCTCTTGCTCCCACCCCTCTATCACCCTCGAAGCTGAACTCTGATCTCCGCCAGGCGCGGAAGAACCCCACGGCCTCAATTCCAATAATTCTTCGCTTTGCCCTCCCTGCCACGGCCGTGTGGCTTTGCTCCCCTATCCTTTCCCTGATCGACACCTCATTTGTTGGCCTCCTATCGGGGACAAATGAGCAGGCTGCACTGAGCCCAGCCGTTGCTGTAAGCGATTACGCAGCTCTTGCACTCAGTTTTATGTTCACAGCCACCACGAACCTCATAGCTGGTGCAAAAAAAGTTGATACTCCTGACCAAAACCACGACAAAAGCCTTGAAGGCAATATCGAAAACAAACAAAACAAACGACCGGTAGATTCACTTGGCTCCCCTTCAGCGGAGCACATTCTTACCTCCTCTCTGCGTTTATCATGGCTCATTGGCACCCTTGCAGGACTCACTCTCTTCCTCCTTTCTCCCCGCCTAATCGGTCTTCTAGTCGGCACTTCTTCTCCCCTCTCTGTCCGATCCTCCGCAATAAGTTACGTCCGAGTGCGCTCTCTTGGCTTTCCTCCCTCTGTGCTAATCGGTTCAGCCCAGGCCGCCTGCCTTGCATTGGAGGACGTCCGGTCACCCCTCGTGGTGCTCTCAATTGCGGCGTCAGTCAACCTTTTTTTCGACGCGATACTCGTCGGATCTAAGTTCACATTCATAAATGGGGCCAAGGGAGCGGCGTGGGCGACCACAGCCAGTCAGTACGTCGCTGGTGCCTTATTTTTGAAGTATCTTGTCAAGCCCAGGCACCTTGACAGCGAAAAGGCCATGATAAGGAAAATTAAGGGAATTAAGAGAGTTGAGGGAAAACTTGCCAAGATGGTTGGCACCAAAAAGGGAAGAAGCGACAAAATCGACTCTACTGTCGACTCAACTCCTGACTCGGATTCATCATCTCCTGCCAAAGCCGACGCCAAAGCCAAAGTTTCTCCCTCGTCAATTACGCGAGGTTTCCTCTTCGGCAGCGGCTTATCTCCCCTATCTCTCTTCCGACCTCCATCATTTCGGTCTTGTCGCCTCTTTTTCCCCTACTTTCTTCCGGTGACATTGACTCTCCTCGGCAGAATCTCCGCCTATGTGGCAATGTCCCATGTAATCTCCTCGACAATGGGGCCCACCAACATGGCCGCGCAGCAGATCGCACTTTCGATATTCTACACCCTCACACCGCTGGCAGACTCCCTCAATCTGACCGCCCAGAGCTACGTCCCAAAGGCCGACAGGGATAAGGCGGAGACCCTCTCTGGTTCTCGTTTCCTTTCCTCCTTGACTCGCAAGTTCCTCCAGTCGGGTGTCCTGATTGGGTCGATTCTTAGTCTCCTCGCTCTGTGCATCCCCTTCATGTCCCCCCTGTTCACCACTGACCCCTCTGTCCAAAGAGCTGTTGCCTCTCTTTCCCCTCCAATCGCGTTGGCCTTCCTGATCCACGGCATTGTCTGTGCGGGAGAAGGGGTACTTCTTGGCGTCAAGGACTTCCGCTTCCTGGCCTTATCGTACGTCGCTTTCACAGCTATCCTACCGCCTCAGATTCTTGCCCTCAAAAGCATCCCAAACGCCAACCCGAAGGATGTCTGGAAGATATTCACGGCGTACAACTGGACCAGGGGAATATTGTGGTCTCTTAGAATTTGGAGGATTAACGCTAGGAATGAGAGGGAAAACGAGAGGAAGTTCGGGGAGGAGAGGAGGGAGGCCAAGAAGAGGCAAGAAGTCAGGGTTAAGAGGAAGGGCTATATGAGGGGCCTGCCAGAGAACACGATGGAAGCGGGCGTCACGCCTGAACTTATCAGAGAATTGCTCGATATGTAAATTGGTGTGTCACCACTTGACGAATCAGTTAAAGAAGACGGGAGAGTTCCGGGAGAGTTCCGTGGGAGAGAAATGACCGTTCAAAGGCGTTTTATGGTGCAAAAAGAAAGAAGAAGAAAGGCTCTTAGCTCGGAAAAGAAGAAGCTAAGAGTTATAATAAGTTAGGGGTTATAGTAAGAAGTAACTAAGAAAGAGAGAGTTTATCTCTGGAAGAAGAAACACGGAAGAAGAAACACAAAGATCACACCCACACCAGAAGGTTAAAAAAGAAAAGAAATCATCGTCGTTCTTTCAAACGCTGGCCGTGTTGCGTACAGTTTATGCCAGTCAGTACTACTACACAGTTTTCATCTCACTTATCCTCCACCAAACGTCCTAAAGCCGCTCCGCTCCGCTCCGCTCCCATTCCCATCCTTTCTCTCTCTCTTTCTTAGCAATGGAAATTCTTAGCTTACTTCTTCTTGCCGAGGGACTTCTCGTCGATGGTGACGGCCTTGATGACTCCGACGGCAACAGTCTGCCTCATGTCACGGACGGCGAAACGTCCAAGAGGGGGGAAGTCGGTGAAGCTCTCGACGCAAAGGGGCTTGGAGGGCTCGAGGTCGACGATGCAAGCATCTCCGGCCTTGACGAACTTGGGGTTGGCCTCGAGGACCTTTCCGGAACGGCGGTCCATCTTCTCCTTGATGAGCTTGAACTTGCACGCAACGTGGGCGGTGTGGCAATCGAGGACGGGAGAGTATCCGTTTCCGATCTGTCCAGGGTGGTTCATGACAATGACCTGGGCCTCGAAGCTAGCGGCACCGGCGGCGGGGCTCTTCTTGGAGTCGGAGCAGACGTATCCGCGGCGGAGGTCCTTGACGGCAACGTTCTTGACGTTGAATCCGACGTTGTCTCCGGGGACGGCCTCGGGGAGAGACTCGTGGTGCATCTCGACGGACTTGATCTCAGTGGTGAGGCCGACGGGGGCGATCATGGCGACGATACCGGGCTTGATGACTCCGGTCTCGACACGGCCGACGGGAACAGTTCCGATTCCTCCAATCTTGTAGACATCCTGGAGGGGAAGGCGGAGGGGCTTGTCGGTGGGCCTCTTGGGGGGGTTGACGTTGTCAAGGGCCTCAAGGAGGTAGGGTCCCTTGTACCAGGCCATGTTGGGGGACTTGTCGATCATGTTGTCTCCCTCCCATCCGGAGATGGGGATGAAGGGGATCTTCATGGGCTTGTACCCGACCTTCTTGAGGTAGGCAGAGACCTCTCCCTTGATCTCCTCGTAACGCTTCTCGTCGTACTTGACGGTCTTGTCGTCCATCTTGTTGCAGCAGACAATCATCTGCTTGACACCGAGGGTGAAGGCAAGAAGGGCGTGCTCGCGGGTCTGTCCGTCCTTGGAGATACCGGCCTCGAATCCTCCCTGGGAGGAGTCAATGCAGAGAACGGCAACATCGGCCTGACTGGTTCCGGTGATCATGTTCTTGATGAAATCACGGTGTCCGGGGGCGTCAATGACGGTGAAGGCGAACTTGGGGGACTCGAACTTCCAGAGGGCGATGTCGATGGTGATTCCACGCTCGCGCTCGGCCTTGAGGTTGTCAAGGACCCAGGCATACTTGAAGGATCCCTTTCCGAGCTCGGCGGCCTCCTTCTCGTACTTCTCAATGGTACGCTTGTCGATACCTCCGCACTTGTAGATCCTGTAAGTGTGTGTGCGTGTGTGTGTGTGTGTGTGTTGAGGGTGTGTGTGTGTGTGTGTGTGTGTACGTGTTGTGCGAGTGTGAGTATTGCGCTGCGACAATCAACAAGTCCAATGTACCTTCCACCAACAATGGCCACATGATGCTGTGTAACATGACATTGATGGGTATCTATCTGCATTGCGTGCGCTCCATTTAAGACTTACAAGTGACCGGTGGTGGTGGACTTTCCGGCATCGACGTGGCCGATGACGACAAGACTAATGTGGACCTTTTCTTTTCCCATTTTTAGAGTGTTTTTAACTTTTTTCTGCGGGTGAGGGAGGTGTTCGTTATGTTTGTTTGTTAGAGAGGTTGTAATTTTCAGTGTTTGTTGGGTGTGGGGGGGGTCATGAAATTCTTTGGATACATAACTTCAACGAGGCGCCAATTCTTACGGTACAGTACCGAAGCGCGCAGTTTTGAACTGAGTTATGAACTAGGAGATGACCACCAGGCCTCACCATCCACACACGCAAAATACTGGTGTGACCGACAGGGTGCTGGGACTCGACCTGAGCAGCACGAATGCGCATAGAATCAAGCACACAGGTGCATCATACTATCTTCCGCAGTCAACCGCAATGTTACTCCAAAAGATGCCCTGTAAGAGCAGATAACACTGCCAAAACAAGGAGCCACCCGCGACAAGACAGCAAAGCTCACAACACAGAGGCATTGATAACAATACACCTAAAATCGCCCAAGGTGGCCCTAAACATCCAAACACGTCCGCGTGCGAGTTTTATGAGCGCTGGGCTTTGTCACTTACTCTGGATGAATATCTAACTTTGTGTGAGCGAAACTTCGGTGGCTTCCAAATGGAGAATAAAAATTAGGAAAGTTTCTAGTAGAAAATCAATTTTCTGCTAATATTACTGTTCTCAACTTTATAAGGTGCTCGTTACAACATAATTTTCGATGTTTATTATTGACTCAGAACAACCAGAAATGGGGAGTTGCTGCGTTCTGCGTTCCGTTACCTTTGCTCGTGGGATGATGGGAGGTTATATGATGCGCTTGTTGCCAAAGCAAATGAGACATGCGAGTGGGTAGTATTAAATCATTGCGAAAGTAATAAATCGAGTCAATTTTTCCTTCCTAAGCGTTCAAGCAACTTGTCATTAATGTCATTATTTGCTGGGCTTTTGACTCGCCTCCACTAGGAGCATCTGTCTTGACAGTGGCGTTGAGCGAGGGAGGGCTTTTATTTATCAGAGCCTCAATGAGAAAGAGGTGCTCGCTTCCTTGCTCTTTCCCGTAAAGGAAGAATTTTAAGGAGTCAGCCATGGCTCCACTTGCCATGGTGAGGATGTTTTCACTGGCAAAAAGGATTTCGAATGTGCTCGTATCGTGTAGAGTCTTTAGTGGAGTGGAAGATATGGTAGCTAATACTGGTAGCTTGCCCCATAGCTGCTGGAAGGTTTGTCCGTCTAATGTGACATTGGGATTGAGCTGGAGGGAGGGTGTATTGATAGTGCTGATAGTCTGAGGAGGGGGAGTCGGATCCCCCATGTCAAGCAAGTCGCCCTGCGAGGCGTTGACGGGCGGTGTCGTTGATGGGGCAGGAGCTGGAGCAACGGGCTGCCCGAGAGCAGGTTGCGGTTGCTCCTGTGATTCCGCGACTCCACTGAAATCATCGATATTGTTCTCCTTAACACGATAGATGTCATTGATGAAATTGTCACTAGTCTGGCCGTAGCATATGCTGCGGCAAAGTAGAGAGAGAGAGAGAGAGAGAGAGAGAGAGAGAGAGGTTAGTTGCG
>Ga0209714_1001584_pt1 | contig 12168 bp, 8 predicted proteins | sample COGITO_mtgs_1104_5_FD_185517 | JGI IMG/M metagenome (GOLD analysis project Ga0209714, IMG submission 185517) | Pelagic marine microbial communities from North Sea - COGITO_mtgs_110414 (SPAdes) (version 2) | ecosystem: Environmental > Aquatic > Marine > Epipelagic ...
AAGTACATAACATTTATTCTATGGGATTCTGCAAGGAGTTTATGGGGCGGGACCTTCAGTCGATCAACCAAGTAATCTTCATCTGGAGCCGAGCAGTCAGATTCTGTGTCTGAGCTGAAATCTGACAGAGGAGAGGTTGGTCGTGACATGCTGCTGATGGAAGGGTAGTTTGTCTACTTATGCACCGATCTATTCTCTAGTTGCACGTGGATAATAGGCGGCAGTGTTGTGTTGTTGTTTGTTATCAGTTTTGGTTTGTGGTGGGAAGCAATGGGACGTTAGCCGAGGGGTTGTTTTGAAGCGGATAGACAGGAGGAGGAGTTAGGGGCTTTCCTTATCCCTATTCAAGAAAAATGTTCCCTTCTATGACAGTTAGCGATCACTTAGTGCCAAAAACGCAACAACTATCGTTAAAATTCTCAAGATCCTCAGGCCTTATGGTTGACCCCTGCGGCACAACCCCAACTCTCAGAATAATGGTTATTAGTAGTCAAGAATTTTTTCAGCTGCTTAACCTTATCTAAAGTCTACGAAACAATGTCGGCTCGACGTACCCCGAGAGTTGGCGGCGGAAGCACGAACCGTTCAAGTGCACAAGCCATGATCCAGCAACCGATGAGCATGAATGATAGCAGTCAGGGTGTTGGAGCTGTTCTCATGAATACGAACTATGCTGTTGGCACCCCGCGACGTATGAAGGATCTACGGGCTACACGGTGCCGGAGTTTCGGCCATCTTGACAGAGCCCATGAGGAGGCTAGAATGCATCTTGGCGACTCTGTAATGACATTAATTGAGCCTCAAGACCAAAAGGGTGGAGCGCACATTGGAATGTCGGATTTCAACAAAGAAAGGAAAGGCCGGAAATTTTCCAGCGACGCCGTCGAGGATTTGTACAATGTGAATGTTGCAAGTGGCAGAACGAGATCAGGTAGGCCTGAGACAGGGAGGAGTTTAAGCAGCAGGGTGAACTCCAGCAGAGGGAGCTATACCAGCAGGAGTTCCACCGCCGATCCGTTCAATGCAAGAAGCTCCAGCGCAAGGGCAAAAAACATATTCGCCGAAAGCAAGCCATCCAATCACCATCATCACCATCATCACCATCAACACCACCATCATCACGATAAACACAAAAAAGTCACGAGAAAAAAACACGGTCATCACGAAATGTCAATCACTGGTCACGTAAGAAACAAGACGATGTCTGATCATCTTGTAGGCGTCGACGCCGAGGAACGACTGAGGCAACAGAGAGAAGCAGCCGGGCTTGACATCCATGCCACCGGGGAAGATACAGAGTGGGCTGCCCCAAAACCAAGCATTAAATACGGATGCGAGCTCAAAAGCCAGTGGCTGGACCCCACTAATAACCCTATCCCACCGTCCAAAACCTACAGCGAATACCAGGAGAAGCTCAAGCACATGAATATGCCTCACATCAGCTACGACATTGATGGAGATGGTGTAGTGGGAGCAGAGGACTTATTCATGGCCAAGCGCTTCGACATTGATGGAAATGGCGTCTTGGACGAGGAAGAACAGCACATCGGCAAGCAAATCATTGCTGAACAATTTTTTGCTCATCACACTGACGATTTAGATCTGTTTGGGAGGGAGTTTGTGGGCAAGAGCAAGGAGGAAAACATTGCCAATTTAGCTAACATGGAGGGCGGACAGTTCAAAAAACGTCTGCAGCAGCTCAAAAATATCGAGAAAAACTTGCAAACGATGGGAAGCCAAGCCATGAAAAAAGCCCTGACCTGCTGGAATCCAGAGCTCATCAAGAACAACTATTTCATTGACAAATTTGATGCCACAGCTTGGAACGATTTTGGTGCACCTGGGCCCAGGGATAAACTCTTTCATCTCAGCAACGACCACAAAGGCTCATTGGACACTCTCAAGAACTTGAGGAAAAATAAGGACACTCACTACTGCCAAGATCAGCTCGATAAAGCCAAGGCCAGGGAGCTTGATGCCAACCCCTGGATGAAGGGGTTGTACTACGGAAACAAACAAAAGACGAACTACGCTCGAACAGCAGACATGACCAACCAAAGGGTATTGAATACTATTAGGAGATGATGTCGCCAGTCGTCGGAGAAGAAGGGTTCAACAGGACAATTCTGGAGGACACAAAACGCTGATTTAACATAATTTTTTTTGAAAAAAAGGTTTAGGGGTTATAGAGAATTATATAACAACTCCGCTACAAAAAGAACGAAATCCCCCCAAGCTGGCAAATTTTAAAAAGGTGTCGAGTTTCTCCCCCACCAAATTTTTTTTTTGGTGTCAGCCACGAAAAACAGATCCAGACCTTTTCACCTTTGATATAAGCTCTCCACGTGAGTTCTATATCATCGAAGTGACCACAGGTCGATTTTGAAGATGATTAGAGCTCTTTCCTCTACTTTACGGGTTTCTGCATCCCACCTTACTCAGAGATCGCCAACGATAGCCTGCCAATATGGAAGGCAGGTTCGGTGCTTCTCTTCGGTCCTTGAGTTGAACGATACATTTGTTCGTCGCCATATAGGGCCTTCTGATGATGAACGGGACTACATGCTGAACCAGATCAACATGCCTTCCATGGAGGAGCTGGTCAAGCAAACTGTCCCTGCCAACATTCTCTCGAGCGAGCCTTTGGCTCTGGAGGCAGCAAGGACGGAGACTGAGGCTTTAAAGCACTTGCACCAGATGATTTCGGCCAACGAGTTGAAGAAGAGCTTCATTGGAATGGGTTACTATGATACAGTAGTCCCCAGTGTCGTCTTGAGGAACATGCTTGAGTGAGTGAGATTTGTATGACTTTTGTGTTTTATTCTTTGTATCGAAATCTAACATTCGTAATTACTATCTTTCGACAGAAACCCCGGGTGGTATACCGCTTACACCCCCTACCAGGCTGAAATTTCGCAGGGCAGGTTGGAAATGCTCCTCAATTTCCAGACAATGATCTGTGACCTCACAGGGTTGGAAATGGCTTGTGCGAGGTTAGTTTGAATTAGTCCCTTTCACTGTAGAATGGTTTGCTGTTCACATTTAGTTCGTTTCGGAGCTCTCTCCCCCCTAAACCTTCCCTCCAACACTGCCTTACACTGCCTGAACAATGCCTAACACTTGACACCATCACCCAAAAAATCAAAAACACAAACACCATTCGGACTTATGATCACCCCCACATTCCCCAACGCTTCTTTCAGCCTCCTCGATGAGGCCACAGCCGCGGGCGAAGCAATGCAGATGTGCTACTCGCTTAAGGGGCGCAAAGGGAAGAAGAACAAATTCTTTGTCTCTGAAGACCTTCACCCACAGACGATTGCCCTCCTTGAGACACGCGCTGGAAGTATCAACATCGAAATTGTCCGGGGCAAGCACAGCGACCTGGACCTGAGCAACAACGATTTCTGCGGCGCCATTGTCCAGTACCCTAATACTTACGGTTCTATCGAGTCGCCTGGGGAGACCTACGAGAGCTTTACTAAGAGGCTGCATGACTCAGGTGCCATGATGATTGTCGCCACTGATTTAATGGCACTAGCGAAACTGAAGAGCCCCGCAACATTTGGCGCCGACATTGCCGTGGGAAGTGCCCAACGTCTTGGCGTCCCGATGGGCTTTGGCGGGCCACACGCTGGCTTTCTGTCCACTAGTGAGGCCTATGCGAGGAAGATGCCCGGGAGGATCATCGGTGTTACCATAGATTCTCAGGGACAGCCCGCCCTGAGGATGGCTATGCAAACCAGAGAGCAGCACATTCGACGTGACAAAGCCACTAGTAATATTTGCACTGCTCAAGCTCTTCTTGCTAACATGGCGGCAGCCTATTGCGTGTACCACGGCCCTGAAGGTCTTGCCGATATCTCGGGAAGAATCCATGCTCTCGCTAGGGTGACGCATCGTGAACTCACGAAGAACGGGTTCAAGTGTGCGGATGCCCCATATTTCGACACCCTTTGCGTAGCTGTCGATAATGCTCAGTCGGTCCAGGACAAGTGTTCCGAGGCTGGGTGCAACGTCCGCATCATTGACGACACGACCGTGGGGATTAGTATGGGTGAGGGCATCACCGGAGAAGACCTTGCATCTCTGTTGGGTGCTTTTGGAATCTCAGACCCTGACCTGTCCGCGGATGAGAGCATGACGGCCTTGGAGGGTGGTTATGCTAGGGAATGCGCTATCCTCACGCACCCAATATTCAATTCCCACCACAGCGAAACTAAAATGATGCGATATTTGAAGAAGCTCGAGAACAAAGATCTTGCCCTCAACCACAGCATGATCAGTCTTGGAAGCTGCACCATGAAACTCAACGCCGTCTCGGAGATGCTACCCGTCAGTTGGCCCAAAATCGGAAACATTCACCCCTTCGCACCCACCGATCAGGTGAAAGGCTATCACAATATGATTGAAGACATCAACAAAGACCTCAGTGTTATCACAGGGTTTGCTGCTGTCAGTGCACAACCCAACAGTGGCGCGACGGGAGAGTTTGCCGGTCTAGTCACCATCCGTAATTACCTGAAATCCAAGGGCGAGGGTCACCGCAACGTGTGCCTAATCCCAAAGAGTGCTCACGGGACGAATCCTGCTTCTGCGACCATGGCAGGTATGAAGGTCGTTGTTGTCGACAATGACGATGAGGGCAACACAGATATGGCCGACCTTCAGGCCAAGATTGACAAGCATTCGGACAACCTTGCGGCCCTTATGATCACCTACCCGAGCACCTTTGGCGTCTTCGAGGAGAAGATTGTAGAAATTATCGACGCCGTTCACGATGCAGGTGGACAGGTCTACATGGATGGTGCCAACATGAATGCCCAGGTCGGTTTGACTTCCCCTGGTAGCATCGGCGCTGACGTTTGTCACCTTAATCTCCACAAAACGTTCTGCATTCCTCATGGTGGAGGGGGACCTGGAGTCGGGAGTATCGGAGTTGCGGCTCATCTTGCTCCATTTTTACCAGGCCACAGTGTCGTACCAGAGGCATCAGGGCCCCTCTGTGGAGCAGATGTGTGCGTTCCCAAGTCGAATGGCGCTATCGCCGCTGCTCCCTTCGGATCCGCCGCGATTCTCCCCATCTCATGGATGTACATCAAAATGTGCGGTCCTGATGGTCTGAAGAAATCGACCGAGTTCGCCATTCTCAACGCAAACTATATGGCCAAGCGTTTAAGCGGAGCTTTTGATGTACTTTATGTCAACAAGAATGGGCAGTGCGCACACGAATTCATCCTTGATCTTCGCCCCCTCAAGGCGGCCACCGGGGTATCTGAGGAGGACGTTGCAAAGCGTCTCCAAGATTACGGGTTTCACTCGCCGACGATGAGCTGGCCTGTCACTGGAACATTGATGATCGAGCCAACAGAAAGTGAGGGCCTTGATGAGCTTGATAGGTTCTGTGACGCCATGATCTCGATTCGCGCCGAAGTTGACGACATTGCGAGCGGGAAGTACTCCCTCGAGGAATCACCTCTGACCAATGCTCCCCACACGCTCGAAATGATCGCTGGCAGCGAGTGGGACAGGAAGTATAGCAGGAATGTCGGGGCCTTCCCTGCTTATTACAGCAGGGACAACAAGTTCTGGCCCACGGTTGGCAGGGTTGACAATGTCTACGGTGACAGAAACCTTGTCTGCACCTGCCCGCCTCTTTCTGTCTACGAGGATAACGAGGATGATCTGGAAACTATTGTCAGTGGAACTGGGAAGGAAAAGGCCGCGTGAAGGCCGCCCGTGAATGAAGTCAGAGTGAAAAAAAAAACCAAAAAATTTATGACATTTGTGACTGACTGTGTGTATATGACTGGGTTAAAATCTGCATAACTGTGTTGCATTATGAGCTAGTAATAGTAGGTAATAAGTAACAAAAAATATGCAGGCGCTTAGCGGAGGGAAACACCCAATGGGTTTTTTAGCAATATGTAACGTTAATATAACACCACAATATCTGATCAGAGCCATACTATCACAACGCATACATTGTCCGTCGAACCTCGTCGAAGAGCCTCTTCAGTGACCACCCGAGCCATTCGCCTTTTACGCTTATTCAGAGCTGTTCGGATCACATTTCGATCGTCAGTATTGCTACGTAAATTCTGCACAACACCAAGAGTAGAGGAGGTGCCATTGCACGAGAAAGTTCGGTGAGAAATATCACAATGAAATCGTTAAATGTCCTCCCTTTTCCACTTACCTCACTAATCTCCTCTCCTTGCTCCAACATACCGTTCACAAAGCTCACCGCCTGCTGGCTTGTCATAACATCCCACAATCCGTCACTCGCCAAAATGACGAACTCATCTTTCCCTTATCTCCATCGAAAACCTTTACTTCGCAGTCGGCACTGACAAATGGGCGTTCGCTACGATCACCAACCGCACGAGCGACAGCAAGATTGCCGTTTATTCTGTAAACTCCAGATCCCTCCACAGGCACCCCACGGGAGTTGGTCAAGCCATACCATCGGACTGTACCTCCAAGCGATTCAACTCTCGATTTTTCAAGAGGGTCATTTGGCTACGAAAGTCAACGCGCATAGTGAGTAGAGTGAGCGGACGATTAGGAAGGAAAAGAGAAGGAATCACGTGGTGGAAACTTGGGTTGATAAACAGTCGTCCCCGAAAAAAAACACTTACCTTGTGATCATTGGTCAAATCCACCGCAATCTGCCCTCTACTCAGCACCGCTCTGGAGTCGCCTACATTCCCAGACACAATCTTAAGTTCATCCCCACCCTGGGGATCAGGGAGAAGATACACACACACTGCCGTGGAACCCTGGTAAGACCAGTGACGAATGGCCTGTACATCTGCATCGATTTTTTTGAAGGCGGCTTGTAATTTTGTGGCAAATGCGTCCGCAGTTAGGATATCTCGTGGGGACTGCTGCGGCGAACTTATTGACAAGACTTCACTGGTTTCTGACGTTTTTATTAAGGTCGCCGAATCACCAGTTTTTGTTGTAACTGGCGAAAGCAAAGTCTGAAGATGAGGCCAGAGATTCTGACGCAGATAGAGTGATACTTTCGAGCCTCCATGGCCATCAAATACTCCCACAAAGCGACCACCACCCCCTATTACGTAGTCATCTTCCATATAAGGCCGACCTATCCATGTGTGTGCGTGTGAGTGCGTGACGAGTACATAAAACAAATTTGAGTGTGCTGTGAGACTGACTAATCAGCAAAGAATTAGAATTAGGTGCGAGGTGGTGTCTTACCTCCCTTTACTGCAGAGACGGAGGTTCGGAACACAGGTGGGGGGCGCCGAGGTTTAAGCGGTTTCACATTCGCTAATTTGACATCGATAACGGGAGCCGGTGGAGGTCGCGGGGGGAGGGAAGGGTCATCAAGTCGAGCTTTTACACAGTTATTGGAGAAGGAACCAAAGGCTGCCACAGCGACGCAGAGGATACGGGATAAATGCATTGTCGATTGCTGGTATTGAGGTAGGTTTAACATCTAGCGTAGATGTTATGATGTTTTAGGTAGGTAGGTGAGGTCAGTATTGTCGATGTCGTTGTTCTTGTAGTCTTGCTGCAACTGTCAAGTGAAAAGGAGAAGAAGAACTTACACTTTTGTAGACAATGGTTGCGAAGGAGAAGAAAAGAAATGGAGGTTTGAGTTGAATGGCGAGTGAAATAGGAACAACAATTTTCGAGGAAAGAGTTTTGCCACTAAAGTTTGGCTCAAACAAATAGGGTGGATGGAAGCCAAAAAAAACGCTATCATTAGCTGCTTTTTAATTTTACCAATATTAAACCATAGAAATTTCTGTTCACATCATTCATTGGAGGACCCTCGATAATTTAATCCCAATTATTCTTGGGCACTTCGTAACTACAGGCATTGGTCTTCTTGTTGAAGAAGAAAGTTTTCCCAGTATCATCCTGTTGTGAAACCCAGTTGGACTCCTTGGGGGGCACGATCATGCTGGTGCTGGCTTTTCTGTCTATCCCCCCCAGCTTGGGATTACTCAACTTCTTCGTCAGCTTCTTCATCTTATCAATTTCTCGCTGCTGTCGTTCGATGTCCTTCCTGAGACTCAATTCTAAATCCTTGGCGAGTTTGAGATTGGATTTGAGTAGCTCAGTGTCCTCAGTATCGACATCATACCGCGTCGCCATTCCCTTCGCACCACCCTCAATGTCACCCTCATGCTCCTCAGACTCATCGTCTTCCAAAACGCTAGCCATACTCCCTACAAAGTAGCTGCTCCCCACCACGCTTCCTTTTTGCAGTAAGGCCGGAGCAGTGTTTCGCTTCTGCATGGGGTTCGCCGCTAAACTAGAGTTCGCTGATAAGCTACTCCCGCTGCTCAATTCTACGGCGCTGCTCTCCCGCAAATTGCTGCTCTGGGTCTTGCTGAACTTCCGCACCCCTGAGTTTCCAACGGAGACGCCCCCAGAGGCTAACCCGGAGGGTTGTCGCTCAGGACTTCTTCCCGACATGATATCTTCCATCTTGATTTCTTTCTTCTTCACCACGAGTATAAACTTGGGCACAAAAAGAAGCATTTGTGAGCCTCCGACGCCCAAGAAGATGCAAAGAGAAGTCATACCGTAATATAGGCTAGGGAAGTTGGAGGACAGGTCCATCGCGGCATACAGGATTGACATAATCAAGAACAAAACACAGATATTGTAGATCGACAAGGCAATATATTTCGCCTCAGCAAATGCAGATGGAACTTTGCGGGTGTAGTGCGCCTGGGTACATAGGTAGACCATTGCGACGAGCTCGCTCCCACCCAAAGCTATCTGGTAGTATGACATGCGCCCACCTACATCATTACACTGAGTTACGCTGTAAATTGTTTTGACACCAGTCTCGGGGTTAATGATTGGGTCACTCTGCTTTGTCACGAGCTCAAAATCACTCGATACCGTATCAGCTACTAGATTGCCGACTACAAGAAGCAAGACCAGCCCCATCTTCCACAACAAGTCCTTGTCCGTGATTTTCACTCGTTTCAAACCGACGTTGTTAGCGATAGCATTGGTGCGATAGGTTTTAGCAGAAAGCGAAAGGAGGATAAGCCACAAACCGACGTGAAAGGTGAATTTCTACGTCGCGAGCCGAGCGGAAACAAAGCAAAATAGCACAAGGGTAGGTAGATTAGGTTCGGTTAGTGTAGGTTAGTGTAGGTCAGGGGGAAGCATTTATTCATTCATTCCATTCATTCATTCCATTCATTCATTCATTCACCACCGATCCTATCTTCTTCTTCGTGCTCTCACCTCCAAGAGGCAAACAGCCTCGCTGTTAGCAAATGCCAGTGTAGCGTCGCAAACATACAGACATAGCATCCCAACCAATATCATGTACAAAAACTTTCGCTGGGAGAAGCGTATCGCATTCTCCTTTTCCCACCTCTTGCACAAATAAATGAACAACAAGTTGCTGAGCACCAGGAGCCCGGCCGAGGTCAAGATGCCAATTTCGACTCCTCTATCAACCTTGAAATCCAACACTCTAGTATCTTGGTGCACCTTGTACGTGCCATCGAGGGCGTGTTTGCTTGCTGACGCCGTGGTGTGGATAGCCTGGCCGTCAAAGTAACAGCCTATTGCCGCCTCGATAATGGTATCGTCATCCTTCTGTTTCCTTTTTTTAATGTTGTACGTTACCTTAATGCGACCATCATCACCTTCCTTCCTAACAGACACGCCCCGTCCGCTATTTAGAGTAACGGTGACGTTCAACCCGTCGATTACTCCCTCGTCAACATCAATGAAGTTTCCACGGGAGTCCTTGGGCTCGACGAAAAATACATTATCGCCGTCGATCTTGGGGTTAAGCATCTCTAACCCGTCGCCCATCGCCACGCTGTGAGCACCGCTAACAGCTCCATGGTCGACAACTACCGTGAGAGCTTGTTGGATCTCCTTGTCTTCGAACATAATCCTCACGAAGTGAACCCCGGAAGGCCCAAACTTGCACCGGATGATGTATTCTCCGTTCCCTCTGTCGACGAAATCGAGCAGGTACTTCGGAAGACCGTAGGTGTCCAGCTCCAAGTTTTCTTTGTCGTACTTTTCCCCGTTTATGTCGAAGGAAAACAGACTGCTATAGTCGCTTCCCCCATACATCAGCCTATTCTGGTAGTCGTCGTAGCTCAATACTTTGACAGTATCATCCCCCTCCGCGTCGCTAATCGTACTCAGAATAGTCGTCGAGAGCTTGGTGAATGTAGATGACGGCTTACCGGGGGTAACGCTGAATGAGACGGTACCCACCAATAAATTGTACTTGAGATCGTTGGTGTAAACCTCGAGGTCAAAATCGTAATCGTGCACGTTCGTCACATTTTTTCCATCAAGGTAAGAGGCAAGGCGAGGATCAGTGCGATTGGACTCCTGGAGGGGGTCTTTATACGCCAGACTGGCGATCTCAGGCACCATGCGCAATGTATGGATGTGGCAAGCGTCTCCGGCTTCATTTTTAAACCTGGTCTCGTTGCTGCTTGTCCATATGCGTTTAATGTAATTGACCTCGTCTACCACAAATAGGTTTCCATTGAGCACGGCAGTGAGATGAGGCAGGCCGCAGTATGCATTTCCTGCCGCATCGACGACCTTTACTTCGACAATCAGTTCATCCCCAGCCTTTACGCTGGTCTTGCCGACGGTGACATTGCTTGTCTCAGTCCAGGGACCGGGGCTGAACGTCATATGGTGTGCAAAGATTAACATTCCGAAGCTCGCACCCAACGTCCCCAACGTTTTTCCAGTCACAGGATCAAAAACATGGGGTAAATGAAAACTATAGTCGCTCACATACATCAAACCACTAGGCGACATTCGAATTCCCCAACCGTCCAGAGGATTTTCAACGCTGCGAGGGAGAAGATCTCTCACTTTAGTCCCGTCCGAGTCGTACTGAATCACGCTCGAAGTCACCGGTACATCGTTGTAAGAGTAACGCCGGGATAAGAAGTATTGGTTATTTTTCATTGCCTCAATGCCGGTCCAGTGACTGCTGGCTGGAGGAGCCGTGAGTAAACTGAAAGAGCTCGGGCCGGCATAGTGGTTCGAAGACTTGTAAATACTCTCCGCTCCTGTAGCTTTCGACTCCACCATAACAAACATTGTAGTGGAATCGCCAAAGGCGAAGTCAACGATTTGGTCGTTCTGTGTACCCGATGTCGACACCGAAGAAAAGAAGACGTCACTGGTCTCTAAACAGACGTCTTTGAATTTCAATATGGTCACTGGATTTCCGCTTCCAAAGAGGGACCCGGTAAGATCCAACTCGCTAACGTAGAGCCATTCATCGTAAGGGTTGAATCTGATTACGGAGGGGTACCAACTTTGTTTGGTGGGCAAATAAATCGAAGCACAAACTGCCCCACCATACTCTCCCGACTTTGCCTCGAACATTCGCACTCTCTCCCCGTAAGGATCGCTAAAATATACCATGTCGCCGGAAGGATGGTAGTCCACATAATTATAATCCAAATCCATGGTAAAAAGAGGCCCCTCACCAAAGCGCTCAAATTCATCGATCAAGGGATTGTAGTAGGCAAGGCGGTCGGAGGAGGAAGTTGTCAGCATCGGTTGCTCAATCGCGGAACAACAATCTTCTGTACCCATCCAGCAGGCCGAATCGCATCGTTCCGGTGTTTCCACATCTTCGGCTATAGTAAGAAAGGGGAAGTTGTACAATAATCTAAGGAAAACCTGGTTAGCAAAAATCAGGAGGTAAAAGGGGCCGGCAGAAAAAAGACGACAGTACAGTGATGGGCCACTCATACTATGGTCTGAAAAATCGATTATAATGAGGGAGGTCAAGTGGTTAAACCAGAAATTTGTGTTGCTGAAGTTGATAAGATTTTCGTTTCAAGAAGAGGGATTCTAAAACTCAATACAAACTTTATATTGACAGCAAGAGCGTTTTTATTTTGCTCTGCCCGCTTATAGCACGCGCTATTTCTCCATTCTGTAGAATTGGGGTAGAAGAAGAGAAATCCCACAGAGAACAGGGCATCCATGTCTTCCGGTGAAAGTGACCTCCGGCGAAAACACATTGCAACCCTGGAGGTATTGCAGAAGCTCAGCGATGAGAACGAAGCGCTGAAAGCACAGATGGGTGGCGGGTGTGGCGATTTCAACGGGGGCGGCGGCGACGAAGAGAACTTACAGGAAACAAATGACAAGATTTTA
>Ga0209714_1001588_pt1 | contig 12160 bp, 10 predicted proteins | sample COGITO_mtgs_1104_5_FD_185517 | JGI IMG/M metagenome (GOLD analysis project Ga0209714, IMG submission 185517) | Pelagic marine microbial communities from North Sea - COGITO_mtgs_110414 (SPAdes) (version 2) | ecosystem: Environmental > Aquatic > Marine > Epipelagic ...
TGAACGCATCCCTAACATCCTCTCGCGGAAGCATACATGGTAAGATCGTTCCCTCTGGAAGATAAGTCGGGACATCTTTCATTGAATGTACCGCTATGTTAACACGCCCATCTAACAGCGCGTCATCAAGTTCACGAGTAAAAAGACCTTTACCGCCTATATCAGCAAGAGGTTTATCCAGGACTTTATCACCCGTTGTCTTGATGATCGCGATTTCCAAAGCTCCTTCTTCTGCAAGCTCCGGAAATTGTTTAGCGAGCAAGTCACGGGTCATATATGCTTGAGCAAGCGCGAGAGGAGATCCTCGCGTACCAATCCTGATTATAGGCTCATCTAGTTCAGCTTGAACTCGGACAGAGCTTCTGTATCTTCTTGTGGTAAATTGAGGCTTTCCGAAGTTAGAGTTTTTCCGCCTATTTAATGATGACATGCGCTGAGTAGCAAGCTGGGAGCACGTCATTTGCGCAATAAGTGAGCTTTTAGCATACAGCGTCATTTCGCTTGGATATCTGAAGGGTGGGTGGAGGACAGATAAACAAATTCAAAATGAAGTATCAAAATGAATTCAATCAGTTTAGATAACTCAACTGTGGATATGAGCGGTTGTTTTGGGGGTTGTCGGGGGATATCTATTTTAAGATCTGAAATCTTATTTTTTTGCATGATCATATGGCATATGCAACAAATTTTTTATGGCTGCTGTGCTGTGATTTTTTTCTTTTGGGGGAAGTTTCTTTTGGCCGATTTTCTCCGCCGCTCGCCGCCTTTCACCGCAACCACAAAAGCAAAAAGGTATTAACGTGGGGACACTTGTGGAAACCAACAAAAAAAGTGAAAAAGTTTTATCTCTCATCCCGTTTATGAAGGGGGAGTGGCAAGGCTGGAGCATCTGGTGACCTGGACATTTGGGGGGAGGACGGGAGGTGTACCGTAGGTGGAAATAACTCTTCGTAAAAGCTCAGAGAAGGAGCTCAATTCCACATCTTCGCTATACACACGTAGATAGATAGAATCAAAGACAAAATCAAGCGTCTGCACTAAGACGGGCGTGGAATATCTATTGTAAGCTCTTACATTGGATAGGAAAAGTTCGGCGTCAACAAAATCATAAATTTAGCGTACCTCCCAAAATTCACGGATCGGTGAATTTGAACTTTCATCTTGGATTAGGTTAATCTGAATAGAATGTTGATCGACCACTTTGAGGTCTCCTCACCGAATGTTAAATATACAGCTGACTACATTGAAAGCTCCTACAACTACCAGGACACCAAGTTATATAAAAATGCGGAAAAAAATACGTGGTTGGTTGAACCGATAGAACGTGGGTTTGTATTCCGCACCCACAGAAAAGTACCTAAACTTGGTATTATGCTTATTGGTTGGGGAGGTAATAATGGGTCCACCCTAACAGCTGGTTTGATTGCTAATAGAGAAAACATGAAATGGGAAACGAAGGATGGGTTTCATTCCCCAAACTATTGGGGAAGCCTTACACAATCTTCCACTTGCCAAATTGGTAAACTCAATGGACAAGATTATCATGTTCCTTTCAAGAATATTTTACCGATGGTTGAACCAAATGACTTACAAATTGATGGATGGGATATATCTTCGTTAAGTCTAGAAAAGTGTGTTCAACGCGCCAGAGTTCTGGATCTAGATTTACAACAGCAGTTAGTACCATATCTAAAAGACTTGCGACCCCGTCCAAGTATATTTGATCCAGGCTTCGTTGCTGCAAATCAGAAAGAACGAGCAGATAATATTATAGAAGGGGAAAAGCAAAATCAGATGGAACAAATTAGAGCTGATATACGTGATTTTAAAGAGAAGAGTGGTGTTGAAAAAGTAGTCGTGATGTGGACGGCAAACACTGAAAGATATTGTAAAGTTGAAGTCGGAATCCATGATACTGAGAAAAATTTGAGAGCTGCCATAAGAGCTGGAAATCCTGAAATCAGTCCAAGTACGCTATATGCCCTTGCCTGCCTCGACGAGGACGTTCCATTTATAAATGGGAGCCCTCAGAACACATTTGTTCCGGGTGTCCTCGAAGCTGCTTGCCGTTTGCGTGTCCTTATCGGAGGTGACGACTTCAAGACAGGTCAAACAAAAATGAAAAGTGTTCTGGTCGATTTTTTAATAGGTGCTGGTATTAAGCCTTTGAGTATTGCTTCTTATAATCATTTAGGAAACAATGATGGTAAGAATCTAATGGAACCTGGAGTATTTCGGTCGAAAGAAATTTCAAAATCGAATGTAGTAGATGATATTGTTGCCTCAAATCGAATATTGTACAAAGAAGGGGAAAGCCCAAATCATGTTGTTGTCATTAAGTATGTTCCAAGTGTAGATGATAGTAAGCGTGCCATGGACGAGTATGTCAGTGAAATATTTATGAACGGCCGGAACACAATATCAATGCATAATACGTGTGAAGATTCTCTTCTAGCAGCACCTCTTATCCTTGATCTCTGCTTGATAACTGAGTTGCTTTCTAGAATTGAACTTAAATATGACGATGAAGAGTCTTTTCGCAATTTTCATCCATGCGCTGCGTTACTCTCATATTTAACAAAGTCCCCTTTAGTACCTCCAGGAATGTCAGTTACAAACGCTCTATACAAACAACGAGCAATGTTAGAAAATGTCTTTCGGGCTGTGGTTGGTCTTGCACCTGTCAGTCACATGAATTTGGATCTCCTCATTGAGCAAAGTAATCAGGCCATTTACTCGCCGAAATAGTGTTTTGTATCGGGGTCATCTATCAAAGCGCTTTGACATATAATTATTAAAAGGAGAGAAATACTAAAAATATCCCTAATTACAAATTTATTTTAGAACAAGCTGCATGAATTTCATCTCTTGTCAACATGCGAATTATGACGTTTTGTGAATATAAATCCTTGTTTATTTCAAGCATCTCAATATTTTCAGGCATAAGTTGTGTTTTGTCCATGCTTTTTCTCAAAATTTTCAAGATGAGCTCTCGTCCCTCTTCACATTTCAGAGTTTCAACATACTCTGATTTTAGGAGAGCATGTGCACTTTGAGCATTATTACCTATCGCAGTTGCCTGATATAGAGGAATAAATATAATATAAATTTGACACATATCTCCTTTGATTCATTAGTGTCTCACCTTCCACGCTGTGTAGTTACCAGCAGGGTCACTCTGATAAAGTTGGAATCCGAACTCTTTATCCCTAATGATAATAACTTCACATTTCGCAGATGTCATGTAAATAAAATACTAACCAGCCACCGATCAGAAAGGAAACCCCGTAAGGCCTCAGGCCTCCGAATTGAGTATATCCTTGTTTTTGATCACAAACTGCCTGTACAAGCTGTTCCACTGGTATTGGCTCACCATACGTAAATAAATGTCGTTGTGCAACAACTCTAGAGTAGAAATTTTAGAACCGGACCTCGAAACTTATATAGATGAGCTCACCTTGCGTAGTTCACAAGAATATTTGCATCCGAGCTGATTCCAGCAACAGCTACAGCAATATGCTCATTTATATAATATGTTTTCTCCTTTTCACTGCTTTCTAGGAGCTTTAAAGAACAAAGATTTATCGAAGTAAATGGGTTGCTTTATGCAAATTTGAACCTTGGATAAAATTCTCCTTTCTGCAGCTATAGTAACTCCAGAACGTGTTTTCATTCCAACTGCCGCACCTGCCTGGCTGATGGCTTCCATTGCATATTCAACCTTTTCATTAAATATAATAATTCATAAATTTGATCTGTAGTTATATTAGTCACTTGAAATAATCTTCCTTCTGGGCTAAAAGTAGTCGTTCGGGAATCATATCTACATAACAACAAATAGTTGTGAATTCTAAATCACGGTTAGAACAACTCACCTTTTCGCCATTTTACCGCGTAGTGATCGGTTTCTTAAAGCAATTCAACACCCCCCAACTCCAATTTGTTTTAAAAGAAATGGACGAATGTGGAGTTTTTTTCAGGTGTGTGTGGGGGTCCCCCGGCCAAAAAATTCCAAAATTCCATAAACAAATAAATGATAAAAAACAACTTCAACTTTTTTTTCCTTTTTTCACTCGGGTCTTTTCAACTTTTCTCTTTTTGCTCTTTTTGTGATACTCTTTTCCTTGGTTCTTTAGCCAGTGAGCTGCACAGTAGGTATGTATATACTCTTCTTTTCACGAACTTTTTGAATTAATAAGGCAGAAACGATAGTTTATTAGTTTTCAAGCAAGAAGTGCAGGAATATACCTCATCTACGTATCGACAATTTTTCGCTTTGACGAGACAAATTCTACACTAACATAAATCTCGAAATTACTTTCTTTTTAAACAGACCTGTTTAAAAAGAAACCCTCATAAAAAGGCCTCATAGTGCAAGTACTTTCGTACTTTCGCTGTCGCAAGATCAAGATATAAACTTCGTTTAAAATCGTGATATCGTGAATCGTTCTTCTAGGTTTGAGAATTCCTCGTTAAACATTAAAACTATGGCAAGACAACAGTTCATGCTGGTGCAACCTTTCACCAAAGAATACGTTTCCGAGTCCTTAAGGGGGTGTAATCATATTTAGTTTGTGTTTGTGTTTGTGAAATCTTAAAGCAAGTATTGAAATGTCAGATGAAGAACTTAGTATTAGAACTTTTTGTTCTCTGGGCATAAAAAAATGGCTAGCCGAGAATGCGTTCAAGCTTGGATTGTGTGAAGCTACAACTGTTCAGAAAGCATGCATACCCCCTATTCTTAAGGGCTTAGATGTTATAGGAACATCTCAGACCGGTAGTGGAAAGACAGCAACATTTGCTCTTCCAATATTGCACATACTCTCGCAGGATTCTTATGGTATATTTGCATTATGCATGACCCCAACTCGTGAGCTTGCAGTTCAAATTTCTGAGCAATTCAGTGCTCTTTCAGCAGGTTTAACATTAAGATGCCAGGTAATAACTGGTGGAGAAGAAATCCAGGCTCAAACCAGATCGATTTTAAGACGACCTCATATTATAGTTGCCACTCCTGGTCGTTTGATGGATCACTTTTTAAACAGTCCTCAAGTTATTGGGTGTTTTCAAAATCTGAGATTTCTAGTCCTTGACGAAGCAGACCGTCTTCTAGAACCTTCTTTTGAATCAGAATTGCGGATTTTGTTCGAAAATATTCCTTCTAAACGCCAAACACTCTTATTTTCTGCAAGCATCACTCGTAATATTGCAGCATTACAGCATATCACCATGAATGATGCTTTTCATTTTGAGGCATTTGAAGGTTTGAAAGCTGTGAGCAGCTGTAGGCAAGAATACTGTTTTCTTCCAAGAATAATGAGAGATGCATACTTACTTCATATATTACAACAGAGGGAAAATTGGGATATCCGAAGTTCTATAATTTTTACAAGTACAGTGCGTTCTTGCATGATATTATCTGGTATTCTTGATAAACTTGGAATCGTTACAGTGAGTCTACACTCGATGAAGAAACAAAAGGAGCGCAAAGATTCGTTTGCAAGATTTAAATCCGGTGAAGTAAGTATTCTGCTTGCTACCGATATCGCTTCCCGCGGTCTTGACATTCCAACCGTTGATATGGTGATAAATTATGAAGTACCCATCGCGTCAAAAGATTATATACATAGGATAGGCCGAACAGCAAGAGCTGGTCGAAGTGGACGTTCTATTACCTTAGTTACCCAACACGACGTAAAAATTGTACAAAAAATTGAAGATGCGATCGACTCAAAGATGAGATGCTTATCTCTTCCAGAAGAAGAAATAGTGAAAAACATGAATAGCGTGGGAAGTGCAAGGCGGAGTGTGAAAATCTCCTTACTTGAAAGAACTGGATTTGGTGAAAAAGTTAACAAAAATCATATGAAATAAAATTAGAGAATTGTCAAGAAGAACCAAAATTTGATTTAATTTTTTCCCCGGATGTAAGTGATTGTCTACCGAACATGAAACAAGAGCATCTTTAATTATGCCTCCCTCGACCTGAACTTCGCCCTCTGCCTGCTCCTCGTCCACCTCGTCCACCTCGTACACCGCTGAATCTCGCACCATTTCTTCCTCCTCCTCCTCCTCCTCCTCGTCTCGGCGCGGAAGTAACTCTTTTATGCCTGCGTAAACAAAACGATGTAAATTCAAATTAAGGTAGCTGAGAGTTTAGCTTACTTATCATTTTGTTGAAATCTTTGTAAGGGAATTAGTTTGTCTGGACTGATATGAAATTTTTGACCTTTTGAATTTGAGAGGAAGTGATCAGGTTATGAGTGAGAGAATTACCCTGAATATTAATTAAAGGAAAGAATATTTACCTAATTTGAAGGACTCTGCATTAATGCCATCGCAAAGTTTGATTGTGAATAACTGGATAAAGCGAAATCATTTCAAGTACATATACAAATTAGAAGACTTACTGAATTATCAATTGGGCCAAATATCTCTTCTACCTTTCCGACTTTACTTTTATTCTCCAGAAATATGGTCCCGTTAAAATATGGTATCTCAAAGGCACGTTTCAAATTGAATTTCGCACTGAAAAGTAATCCATGCATACCTTTGGATTCGTTAGCTTGCATATGATTTCTCCTTCACACGCATGCGAATAGGAACCGATTTCTGAAGCAACGACTTTTTAAAGCGATAAAAACAAGCATAAATGAAAGTTACCGACTAGCTCATCGGGGATGGCTTCTTCACGACCAGACGCACCACGACCAAACCCACGTCCTGAAGCGCCACGACCAGAAAACCCTCTACCGCGCGAAGTTGGTGTCGGCTGTCGCATAGTTCGTGAGGAATTAGGTCAAACTGTAAAAAAAAGGAGTGTCTTTTCTTTTTTAATTTACGTCTACCGTAGACTTCTATGTCATATATATGATCATGATGAGTAACTACCGTATGATCATAAATTCTTGTGTTTTGTTTTCCTGCGTTCTTTTTTTTATTTTTTCAATTTTTTTGTCCTCATCAGCTGTCACAATCATGATGGGTGATTTTTTTTGTCTCACTGTCTGTCCTCGGGGAAAGTGGTATAGTTTGAAAGTTTCGCATTTTCCGACTTCGCTGAATAATTTGAACTGTGCTTTTGCATATTCGGACACGGGACTTTTGCCTGGTAACAACTGTGTTCTTTGTAGTATGAGGTTTGGTAACAAATATTTTCCACTTGAATTCTAGTATTATCAACGACACATCTGCTCGTTGAATGAAAATAGCTATTTGTGACAACTTTGGACAAAAGAATAATAAAAAATGGTTTGAGCGGAGCCGAAAGTCTAAAAATTCCTAATAACATGGTTAAGTCTGACAGGACAACTTTGAAGTGTTTTGAAGATAAACAAAGCGAATCAAAGCAACTATGGGCTGATAAGTATAAGCCAACTCGAATCTCAGAGCTGATCGGGAATGGTAGGTGCGTAGCCGATCTGCGGCGATGGCTTCTTGAGTGGCAAAATAAACAAGGAAATAAAGAGAAGAAAAACAAGTGTAAAGCCGTGCTGATTAGTGGTCCTCCAGGTATAGGCAAGACTTCTTCCGCTATTATAGTTTGCACGCAACTTGGTTTTAGTGTCATGGAAGTAAACGCAAGCGATTCAAGAAATAAAGCCTCAAAGGATGTTCAAACAGGTTTATCTGGTTCAACTTCAAACCAAGTCAAAGAATTGGTCACTAATCGGGGTCTCAATTTTTTGAAAACAACGATTCATAAAAATCAAGTATTAATAATGGATGAAGTCGATGGAATGAGTGCAGGCGATCGTGGTGGAATATCTGACCTCATTGATACGATAAAACGCTCGAAAATTCCAATAATTTGTATCTGTAACGATCGTTATTCACAAAAGTTAAAGGCTTTGCAAAATCACTGTTTTGAACTCAACTTTCAGCGACCTACAAAGCAACAAATACATGGACGCTTGTCCCTCATTATGAAAGAAGAAAATTTTCACATGCAATCTAATGAGTTGGATACTGTAATTGAGTCATGTAATGGAGATATTCGACTGATTCTCAATCAGCTTCAATTGAGAAAGCTAAGAACAGGTTCACTCTCAATTTCTGGTGGAAAGCAACTGAAAGATATTAATTTGGGAGTACTTTCAATTGTAGATGTACTTATGGGATATGGTGCTTCAAGCCAAACCATTGACCGTCGTATAGCATTATGTTTCAACGAGCCTGATTTAGTTCCATTGTATATACAGGAAAACTTTCCCCAAATGAGGCCAACACACTGTTGCTCGGATCTTCAAAGGCTCATATTTTTAGGTGCAGCTTCCTGTGCGTTATCTGATGGTGACTTGGTCTATTCGCTGGTTCGATCAAAACAACTTTGGGAGCTTGCATCTTGCAGTAATCTCTTAGCGTGCATTATTCCTTCTTCAATCGTATCTGGAGTTCGTGAGACTTTCAACTTATTTCCAGGTGAACGTAATTTTCACCGATTTCCTGCTTGGCTCGGTAAGAATTCTTCAAGTTCTAAAATGCGGCGTCTACTGAATGAAATGCATGGTCATATGATAAGTAAAGGAGCACTTAAATCCAGCTCTAATGTACTCAGACAACATTATATTCCTTTACTTCGATCATATACAACGATACCACTTCTTTCAAAACATGTTGGGGGCTTGAACAATCGTGGAATACAAGATGCAGTGCGCTTTATGAGAGTATATGGAATTACAAGAGTTGACTGGGATTCATTGAATGAACTCCGTAAATTTATTGGAAAAGGTCCCGCTTTTGAAGACAGTATTCAAATATCAGCATCAACCAAATCTTCCTTCACGCGTGAATGTAATAAGATCTTGGATCAGGTTCCTACAAAGCATGAACTAAAATTGCAGGATGGTTATTCAAGTGATGGGAATCAAGAATAAGACAGAAAACAAAGTGTTGAAATATGTTTTAGGACCCGTTTCAATATCCAAGCCTGTAGACAAAATATATTAAATTTACGCTCTATTGCGCTAGTCGATTTTGAATAGATTGCTTGTGACTCATGATGTTATCCAGAGCTGTAAGAATTTGGTGTTGTACTTTTGTCTTCTCGCTTGAGCATGATAATTTGAGGTCCATATAAAGCAGCTTCAGAAATGCATAAGCAATAAGAACACTTTGGTTTCCCACGTTTTACCTGTAGTGATTTTACTTGTTTTTCCGAGATACTCAAGTCTTTTGAAAGAAGTTTTCGTAGTGAAACAATCTGAAAAAGAAGTTTCAAGTTTGCAACAAAAAGAGCAATGTAAAAAGCTGTGAAAAATTACCTCGTTCTCAGAATTTTTAGCAGTATTTGTGATGGAATCGACAACTTGCTCCACTCGTAATCTTTCGTTTTCGCATTGTTGTTCTTTGGAACGAATGTTATGTTGAATGGAGTATACTGTCTCTTTTCTGTACTCAAAAGTTAAGTAATGCTTGGTGAAATTTCAAAGGTGTACTTCTGAGAGATACTTTCTTTCAACATTTTATAATTTTCTTGAGTCGTAAGAGCTTCATTTTCAAGTCCTCTGTCAAAGATTAAGAAATATCTTGAAATCCAAGGCGATCTCTCACCTTATAGAATATGAAATATTTTTCAAAGTTTCGTGCAATAATAAAAGCATGTTACTCAACCCACTTTCAGCCTGTTAAAATATGATAAATGTACTATTTTCTGAAAAAATTGAACGTCCTACCCGAATTTTAGTACTCACTGAAAGGTCCTTGAGATTTCGTGTGAGCGGCCGTTGAAATTTAATATTAGCGGCAACGTTGCATCTGGGAACTTTCAACAATAAAATATTGTATCTACTGATCTGATCATCAATAGTTAAATCTATGTTTCTTTTGTCGTGCATCTCTTCAATTTCTACTGAGAGTTCAGATTCTTTCCCATGATATGCATTGATTAACTTTTGAACTTCAATCATCTGAGAATAAAAATCAGCAAACATATGAAAAATACTTTCTGAATACCTTTAATTCTTGATCTGTTCTTTCTACATGAACATTAATTCTTGTAAAATTTTCAGAGGCACGTGTTGATAACTTAATCTAAATAGTACATGTTAGAGTTATTTTTTACGTCTCAAATCTAAGAGTCCTTTCTACCTTCGTAGCTTTGCATGCTCGTTCGCTTCTAATTCGCAGGGTACCTATGTACGATAATTTTTCTGCGTTAGCCAAAATCTTGTTACTAAGAGTTGTTTTAGTAGACTCAAAAGATTTCTACAATGTAATACTCAAATCAAAGCCCAATCAAAGCTAGATAAATCCGGTATACCTTTGATGAATGCAACAACTTAGACTGAGGAACCAAGCTAGATATATGACTACGCAATTTTTGGTTATCCTAAAAGAACTCAGCTAAATCTTTTGGCAAATTATCCAATAAAAAGGTTACCTGTAAAATCTGCTCAACGTTCTTACGCGTTGAGGCAAATTTCATGGAATAATTTGATCCAATACGATTGCATATTTCTGATGTGAAACCGGAACTTTCATCGCCAGACAAAAAAGTCTGAATTGTTGAGCTTTTTATTATTAATGAAAAATAGAATGTAACTTTGCCTACCTCATATAGTTCAATGCTACTTATATTGAATTCACCGCCAAACTCCTACAATTTACAATTAATTCTGTACAATCAAATTTAAAAAAGTGTGCCTTATCTCTGCTCTGACACAGTGATACATAATCGCAAAGCTCTACCACCCAACTACTTATAACTGTTTGGAAAGGAGAAATACTTTTATCCACGAAAGGAAAAAAAGTATCCTTCGGAATTATGACAGGATAATTCAAGGATTTCAATATAAGCGGTAAATCTTCATCGGCTTTTTGACCAAACTTCAAATTTTGATCTAGTTGGTTCAGTAGAAAGTGAAACACGGCAATTGCACTTTTGAAGGAATAACTTCCGAAAGAATCTAACGAGTTGATTGTGCACCCTCTCTTTTTCAAAAAAGAACTAAATTTCCCCTTGCTGATGTCCAAATAATCCTCATCGTAGATAGGACGGGGATCAGAAATCCGCTTAGTAGCCCGCATGCGACTCCTTACTTTCTAGTGAAAAGCAGCACCTCTTGATAATTGATTTTTTTCGAAATCTTTTCTGACGACGAATATAAAGGAGCGTGAAGACTATGTTGTGTTATTGTTTTTAAATCTTTTCTGTGAGAATGGTGTGAATTTAGCTTTATGGAATTTTTGGTCGTTTTGTGCTTATAAAAAAAAGAGTCTCTTTGAAAACTCTAATCGGGCTTGAGTAACTGTATCATCCAATTCCACAAATCGTGCTGATCCTCAGTCTTGTTCTTTTCTGAACGTACAACCCTATAAAGATTAAACGATATCGAGGGACGGATCTATCGTGAGTGCGTAGACTTTGTTTGACCTTTACAAAGAAGAAAACAATACACCGTTTACGAAGTTACGACGACCGATTTTCCCTTTTTCCGCTCGGTGCGGTGAAAACAAAAATCCAAAAAATTTTGTAATTTTTTGAATTTTGAAAATATCGCCCCAATCACGCCCTTAGGAATTCCGTCGTCCATAATCTCTTAAACACATGGCATAATAGAAATAACAATAAAACACAAATCAACAAAAATCATAGTAAACAAGCAAAACAGTAAACAGTCAAGTCAGTCAAAACAGTTACAACACATTTCGTCTTTCAACTTAATTTGACTTCACAAGAAGAAAACATAAAAAGTTGCGCGCAGCTTTGCCAATACTTCTGCGCTTTAACAACACTATTTAAAAACTAAGACAATCTTAAACCGATATTATCATGTCAGGTAAAGGTGCTAAAGGACTTTCAGGAAAAGGACTTTCGGGGAAAGGGGCGAAAGGAACGATGTCCGATAAAAAGGGGGACAAGAAAAAACCAACTTCCCGGTCTGTAAAAGCTGGCCTACAATTTCCAGTTGGACGTATCCACCGTTTTCTCAAGGTAATTGCCAGTGTTGTAGTTCTAGTTCTATTACAGAGCTTTTTACGTTGCTAGCATCACGAACGATCTTGTCGAGTGATGATTTCAGAAACAAATCGCCTAAAAATTTCGACCGTTGACACAATTTTTAATTCCTGTTTTTACAGAATCGTGCTGCTTCTGGCGGCCGTGTAGGCGCAACTGCTGCAGTTTACTCAGCTGCCATTTTAGGTGCGCGCATATATG
>Ga0209714_1001620_pt1 | contig 12012 bp, 3 predicted proteins | sample COGITO_mtgs_1104_5_FD_185517 | JGI IMG/M metagenome (GOLD analysis project Ga0209714, IMG submission 185517) | Pelagic marine microbial communities from North Sea - COGITO_mtgs_110414 (SPAdes) (version 2) | ecosystem: Environmental > Aquatic > Marine > Epipelagic ...
GAGGATGAGGATGAGGATGATGATGAGGATGAAGATGAGGAAGGCGACGAAGACAATCCTTTTGTGAAAAATATGTTTGTTTCTGACGAGGAAGAAGACGACGAAAACGATGACGAGAATAAGCAAACAGATTCAGATTCTGATTCAGATTCGGATGGTGACTTGTTCGGTGGTGCCAAAAAGAAAACGGATAAAGATGATATGTTAGACATTGTACCAGCAACAAAAGAAATAATCGATAAATATAAAGAAAATGACGGTATGATTTTGAATCCACATCCGATGCTAAAAAAAATGCAAGAAGCAGATCCGTTACTTTTCCCGAAATCTCAACCTGGAAACTTGAACTCTTATTCTAGAAGTTGTGTAAAACCATTAGTTACAAAGTCAGACCCGAAACCAGAGACTAGAATGCCTATTCTGTTGACAAAAGAAGAATATGAAAACATTTCCACGAATTATCCAGAAACTTACAAAGAAACAATTTCGTATAGTAGCGGTAAAGATGCGAAAAACATTGACAAAAAGTTTTGGTATATTTGTCCTCGTTATTTTGCGTTGAAAGAAAATCGCCCTCTTACAGACGAAGAGGTAAAGTCGGGCAAGTATGGTCTCGTGATTCCAGGTGTTCCGCGGAAGGACGGCATCCCAAAAAATAAAGGTTACAATATTATCGAGTTTAATAAAGAACATTTGTATCCAGGTTTTATGGATCCAAAAAAACATGCGAAAGGTAAATGTATGCCTTGCTGTTTTAAAAGCTGGGACAAAGCTGCGAATGTGAAACTGCGAAAGACGTGCATGGGAGAAGACAAGAACAAAGAAAATAAAAAAGATGCCGACACCAATGACGCAAATGACGCAAATGACGCAAATGACAAAAGTTTGAAAAAAATAAACTATATACATGAGACAAACGGTCCGTTGGATGACGGGGCAAAAGGTTATCTCGACCCTCGCATTGTTAAAATGATGGGCATTGATAATAAAAGTTGTCGGCAGAAGTCATCGAAACCGTGCTTCCTACGACGCGGTGTATCGGTATCGAATGAACCGGTGAGACAATCATTCATCGCTTCTCTTGCGCATCTAAATACAGAAACAAAAAATTACAACATCAAAAAAATGAAGAACTACATGATTGGAAAAATGACGATAGAACATTTTGTAACGATGCAAAATGGAAACCTGGTTGATATATTTTATGACGCTGACATAGGTCAGGATACCGAAGGTCAGGATACCGAAGGTCAGGATACCGAAGGTCAGGATACCGAAGGTCAGGATACCGAAGGTCAGGATACCCAAAAAGACACCACTAAATTATGGGAGAAAATCCAAGAGCTCTCCGGCAATGAAGGCAACGCTTATTATGAAAAAGTAAAACGTTCCTTTAAGAACTTCAAAGACTTTCTTGATGACGACAGTGTCTTGATTGACCACACATATCTATGGGATTTTGTCTGTATGCCTGGAGTGTTCGATAAAAAAGGAGTAAATCTCGTAATATTAGAATTACAAGACGAAGACAGCAATATGACAAATCACATAAATATTCTTTGTCCGACGAACCACTACGCGACAAGTGTCTTCGACGCATCCAAAAAAACCGCTATCTTACTGAAAAACAAAAGCAACTTTGAACCGATGTTCCAAAAGAAAGAAAAGGAGGAGTTATATCTGTTTGGTGATCTAACTGATTCCGCGCTGAAATCCACACTACAAAAAATCAAAGTTATGATGTCAGAGAGTTGCCGCCCAACAAAAGGGTTACCTTCTTACACTTTCGAACAAAACATACCATACATTAAACTTGTGGGAGAATTGAACCAACTAAAAGATACACAAGGAAACATTATCTACACCAAGAGTAAAAATGTCTTGAATTACACGGGCAAGATTGTCGGAATAATGGTTCGTTTTAATACTGAAAATGGAACAGAAGAGGTGAAAGGAGAAGATCAAGAAATGAATACGGAGGAGTTCTTCGTACCTTGTCGGCCATCCCCGCTTATGCATTACGATGAAAACTATGAGTTACAGATAACAAATAATATATGGTTACATGAAGTTGATTCTCATTCATACAACGCAACCCGCAATTTTCTTCAAACAATTTCCGAAGCATCTGACGGAGCCATCAAAAGCAAACCTGTGGTCAAAATTGCTGATGATGATAGCGGTGATATCACAGGTATTCTGACAGAAACAGACCAATATGTTCCTGTGATACCGACCCAAAACAGCAAAACGACCACCGATGAACTTCCAATAAATAAACATATGGATTATATCCACCTTGAAAAGGTGTCCACTACAAATACTGATAAGCTCGGTAATCGCGACAATCAAGGCGATAAAACCTATCTTGCCATTATTACCGAGGCTAAGCTATATACAATGTTCAGGACTACCCTTCGCGTATTGCTTGATTACGACGACGACAACCAAGGTCCAAAAAAACAAATGGAAGACATAATCATCTCACAAGACGGTTATTACGATAAACTAAAAAAATTAATCCCATTATTACGTTCGGCGATGAGTGACCACGTCAAGTTCGTTGGCGAATATGAAATAACCGACCCAACCGCATTGAAACCGTGTGTCAAGACCAAGACGTCTTTGCTGAGCGAGTGCAAAATCGAGATTCCAAAGAAAAACCTCTTTAATGGGCTTGATAACGAAGAGACATATTTTGGACGCATTGCCGACGAACTCATACGATACTATGTGTTAAGAACCTTCATTTTGTCGAACGATATGGAAGAGCCGATTGTTTTATTGCCTACTGTAAATGCGGTTTTGAACAAGGACGAAATGATTGTCGGTATAAACCAATTAGATGAAATGATCAAGGTCGCTAATTTCAAGTCATTGAAACCAAAGGAGACAAACAAGTTCAAAAAATATAATAGTCACGATATGGAGACGCATAATGCGAATGAAAAGGAAAATCCAGAAGATGTCCAGAAATTGTCAACAATGTCGGTAGACTATGTTTGGAAAGATGTTCAACAATAAATCCGTTGAATAGAGAATAAAATGTTATTTTGTGCTTGAAATAATATTTTATGTATCGCTTGTAACATCGTCATTTTCGACGTCGTCGTCATCTTCAATGTCGTCGTAATCTTCGATTTCATTGTAGTTCACGTCACTTTCGCTGTCTATGGTTGATTCATCGCTATTTATCATGTCAATTATCACATCAATATCAATAGAATTATCGCTCTGATAATCGGTCGCTTCGTCTTCTATTTCGTCGCCGTTCTCGTCTATAATTGCATTAATATGAGTGTTTGGCGTGTTTGGCGTGTGTGGCGTGTGTGGCGTGTCATTACCCATTCGCAATGAAGTAAATGCTTCGTCAAGTAATGCGCTTGTTGATGTTGAAGTATTCATGTCGGTCAAGGTTCGGTTACGAACAATGCTTGCTCGTCGCGAACGAGGTTGACGTCTCTTTTGTATCGAGCGAACACGAGGTTTCGGTGCCTTTGTTATCACCTCATCTACGAATGAATAAACAACCGTTCTTTTCACTTCCGTAGGGGAGGTGCTTCCGAATACAAACGGTGTTTCCGTATTGGCATCTCGTTGCTTTGCTGATTCTGCCGTGTATGTTTTGTAGGTAACCGTAGCTATCTTTCGTCCATATTTAGGATTGAGTGTTTTGAAACGAAGGAGTTCACCCTTGAGTTTTCGTTTTGAAAAGTGACGGATTGCCGGATTAAGCGAATAGCATTCGAGAAGATAATCATTCAGATGCTTTGAAAAATGCGCGACGAATTTTTTCTTGGGAAAATCATCGTGTATAACAATACCCTCCAACTGACGGCGGTAGTCAACAAACATTTTCAGTATCTGTAAATATTTTTGGTTTGTTGAAGCGTTTCGAACGAATGATTCGATTGCTGCTTCCCGGATGTAACATTCATTCGATTTACAGAATTCCAAGATGTTGAAATCAACTTTGAAATACTGATGGAAAAGCAATGGTGTGACATACGATGAACGTTTCACCGCAAAGTATAGCGAATAAAGTTGGGCTCGTGTAAACTCTATATTCGTATATGGATTGCGTATTGTCTGTGGGTCGGCAAAAAAATCGGGCGAGTGTAAAAGCGCAGTATTGACGATGGTCATAAGGTCGGACATTCGAAAACTGTACAATGTTCTATTATCGTCGTCGTAAAGGTGGTAAATTATATGTGGACTCAGTTCGGACAACGGGTTCAAGCAGAGGTCGCTTTGCACATCGAATTTGCGCGCACGTCTCACTTTGAAATAGCGAGCTAGATGACACATACCATGGTATACACGCTGGGCGTCGTAAAAAACATCTTGTATATGCTTCTTTTTTTCGGGTTGAATAAACAACGCGTCCGTTATCGTATTCTGAAGCAACACCATTTTCTTGCCACCATGCTCAAGAAGAGAGCACACGAACCCGTATGCGACGATGTCTCCTTTCACCAACTCGCGTTTCATTGCGTCGTCTTTCATGTTACGACTGCCAATTAAGAAAAAAGATATTATGTAAACAAATGAATTCATAATATAATCACGCTATTATTTTTATATTGATTTCTCACCACATAGACGGCTGTTTGGGTTTTGACACACATACGCGCAAGCATTAGAAGTCCGGTTCGTAACTGTCATCTGCGCCAGTATCGACCGATTTGATGTTCTGAATGTTTGTGATAATCTCGATGTTCTTCGTATTACACGGGTCATTCATATCGATCTCGTTGAAACCGGTCTCTATGATGTCCTCGTTCGTTTCATCGTTGAACTCGACCGGTTCCATCGACGACATTTTCTCTGTGTCTAGGACCACGCCAAACGAATTCGTTCCGAAGAACCCCTCTTGACCGCACATTACGTTTGCGGAAACACCGCGCATCGGGTCGAGCTCCGCGTGGCGAGCTGCTTTCAGGAACATCTCCGGTGTTTCTTCGAAGGATGCCTTGGCAATGGGTCCAATGTGGTCATTATTAATTCCGTGACGGAATATCGAAACCATCTTGTCGTTGCAAGTCATCCTATCACACAATAGACTTATGTGATGGTAGTTAATGTAGGTATCGTCAAATTCCATAACCTCCGAAATCTCGTTGAAGATCGCCCGGCGCGCCGCCTCGACACCCAACACCCGATATATTTCCTGAATATCATTGGTGAATGTTCTCGTGTTATCGATGAAGTCGAGACCAAGCAGGTCAAGGAGGTTGGTGCCAACCGTGTCGATTACCCACGTCTCGCGTTTCACATACGCGTCGTCCGTTTCTGCCACCGAATTGGTGATTTTTCGCGGAATCACTCGCTGAATATTTTTGACACCACGAAGTATCATATTATCGAGCAATTGGTCTTGGAACGTTTTCAAATAGTGTATTTCGTCAGACGTGTCTAGCGGCTGCGGACCCGGATGTTTCGACCCAGTTTTCAAAGACGACACGCGTAACCGGAAGACCAGATTATCATCGTTGTAGTCGCTGAAGACACATTCCACCTTGTCGCCATAAGTATTTGCGATTGTGAAGTTGACATCGTCCATCGTGATGCTCTTCTCAAGCATACCCTCTTCGTTCATTTTAATGCGAACCACCCAGTTGGAACGCGACTCTTCGTCCGGTTCTTCTTCGCCCAAGCACTCGCCAATCATACTTTCGAACTCGCGATATTGCTTCACTAACAAATCGTCTTCTTTGATAAGTGTTTTCTCGTTATTCGGGTCGAAGCATATTTCCACGGATTCGACGACCGAACGAAGCGCGGTGTACTGGAGACGATGCATAATTTTCTCCGCGTTGTCCCTGTCTTCTTCTTGATCGGGAAACATGTGAACCGTGCACGAGGGGTTCTTCGGATTCTCGGAGAGCGATAGAATCTCTTCGATACGGGGAACACCGCGAGTGACATTCGACTTGCTGGCAACGCCCGCAAAGTGGAAGGTGTTGAGCGTCATCTGGGTCGTGGGCTCACCAATACTCTGTGCGGCAATCATTCCCACCATCTCTCCTGGTGCTACCACGGCATTTTTGTATCCGAGAACAATCTTATCTACCAAGAGTTTCAAGGCATTGCGGTTGAATCGTTTCAACACTATAATATTTTTCGGCGTCAAGTAGTAGTAATACATAATCTTGAATAACTCGGTCGGAGGCACAAAGTGCAATTTCTTGATACGTTCGAACCCTTCATCAATGAGGTCGAACGCTTCTAGTGGCGTCACATCAACCACCGAGTTCGCGTTGATGTTTTGCTCCCCGCGCACGTTATTGATAATATAGCTGAACGCAACCGGGATATGGACATTATTATTGTCTTGCATGTGGAAGACGTGCTTCACGATTCGTTCGCGCGCGGCAATCATCATGTCTATCGCAGACTTGCAACGCTGCGAGAGTTTTTCTTTTTGTCGTCTCATCCGTCCAATCGCCTTTTTCGTGTAGCAGGATGTGAACAGTTTGTCTTGCGTGCTGTTGGCAGGGATGTAGTAATGCGCGTACACCTCATCGATGCTCATAGAGACAAGGGGAATCATTTGATTCTCGACCTTTGTCGTGTCGAAGCCATCCTCACCATACGAGTACTGAATGATTTTTTGTTTGTTGTTTCGCACCGTCATATCATATTCGACCTTGAGGTCCTCGAGACCTTTGATAAGTCGGCGCTGGATGTAGCCCGTTTGCGAAGTCTTCACCGCCGTATCAATGAGACCAACGCGTCCGCCCATTGCGTGGAAGAAGAGTTCCTCCGGAGACAATCCCGAGATGTACGAACTTTCGACAAAGCCGCGCGCACCAGGCGAATCATCGAACTTGTTGAAATGCGGCAGTGTTCGGTGTTCGTATCCATACGGAATCCTCTTGCCGTCCACGTTCTGTTGTCCCACGCACGATATCATCATCATCATGTTGAGGTCGGAACCCTTTGAACCGGCCTTCACCATAATTGCGAAACGGTTTTCGGGACTCAGACTTTCGCGACCAATCTTACCCGTGTCGTTCTCACAACGACTGGTCACATTTTTTATCTGGGTTTCGAACTCTTCCTCGTTCGTTTTACCCGTGTTGTTTTCGAAGATTCCAATATGTGATTGATGAATGAGGTCTTGTACTTCGCGCTTCGTAGTGGTAATGACTTGCGAAATTTTCTCATTCGTCACTTTATCTGCGATAAGATCACTTATACCGACACTGAACGCACTGGTTTTCATGTATTCCGTCACGATGTTTTGGAGGTCGTCAATGAAATCAGCCGATGCCATATTTCCATAGTCGTTGCACACACGATGAAGGAGTCCCTTGGAACCTCCGCCAAGAACACCTTTGTCCATCTGCCCGCGGACATACATACCGTTTTTGATTTCGAGAACGGCATTCGACGTCTTGTGGTCATCCCCTTCTTTGAAGAGTTTCGTTTTGTAGCCCAATGAAAGTGGCGGCATGATTTGGGAAAGGATTTCGAAGTTCGACACTTTATCGCCTTTACCCAGTTTTTCGACATCCACTTTATCGTAGGACATGAGCAGGTTCATCGCATCGCGCTTCGAGAAGTTCTTTCCCTCCCGAGTGAACCGGTATGCGCCGAGGAGCGAATCTTGGAATATCCCAACAATCGAACTGTTGTTTGCCGGACTAATAATCTGCCACGGGACGGCGGCCAAATTGCGAAGTTCCGATGCGGCCTCCACATCCTGCGGCATATGCATATTCATTTCATCGCCGTCAAAATCTGCGTTGTATGGTTTAGTGTCGGCAACGTTCATTCGAAACGTATCGCCAATTGGCATTATCCGGACAATGTGGCACATCATCGACATTCGGTGCAGTGTTGGCTGACGATTGAATAGCACGGCATCCCCGTCCATCATGTGGCGATGCACCACATCGCCTAGTTCGAGACGAAGTGAATCGCGGTCCACGTATCGCAGGGAAATGGTCTCGCCCCGTTTGCGGTCGAGGTTCTTTGCCCCAGGATGGACGTCGGGTCCGTTTCTCACAAGGGTTCCGAGGAATTTGATGTTTCGCTTGTTCACCACCACGGGGCGCGTGAGATTCATCGCGATCTTCTTCGGGACACCGAGTTCCTTGATGGAAAGGTTTGGATCAGGTGTAATCACCGACCGCGCCGAGAAATCAACGCGCTTGCCCATAAGGTTTCCTCGCACACGTCCGTGCTTGCCGTTGAGACGCTCTTTGATGGATTTCAGGGGGCGCCCCGAACGCTGTGCGGCAGCGTTGACGCCGGGTATCTTATTGTCGACTAGCGTAGCAACATGATATTGTAGCACCATCGTCCAATCGTTTACCAATTCTTCGGCAGCATTTGCAGCAATCTTCTCCTGCAAACTCTTGTTTGCCTTGATGATGCTCACTATGATGTGGGTGATATCATCCTCGCTTCTCTGCTGTGTGTCGTGCTTCACAGACGGACGCACCGCAGGGGGAGGTATTGCTAAAACCTGGCATATCATCCAGTCGGGGCGGGACCAAATCGGACTGAATCCCATAAACGAGACATCTTCGTCGGAAATACGCTTGAACTGTTTGAGAATAACTTCTGGGGTCATCACCATGGTGAGTTTTTCTTTCTTATCACCATCGTCGGACAAACCTTCGATATTATCCCACTCGGCAATAAGAGTGGACAGACCCTCCTTTTTGATTTTGGCCGGCTGCTTGCATCCGCATCCATCGGTCGTGTCATCGCCACACCTCTTCACCTTGTTTGCGAGCGAGAATACGTAGTTCCATCTTGCTTCGGCAGGCATTTCAAGGACATGTTTGTATTTCTCTTTGCTGATGAGCAACTTGCTACACTTGATACAAGTGCACCTTGCGATTTTCACCACCGTATTCAAATACTGGATGTAGAAGAGCGGACGGGCTAGATCAATATGTCCAAAATAACCAGGCGTTTGCATGTAATCAAGACCATCTGTCGGACAAATAAATCCCGGTTCCAACACTCCCATACGCGGGTCAAACAAGCCGTTAATAACCGGTTTATTATTAATATACGTGTCTCTGCTCGTAATAGCAGCAACCGATCCTTTTCTAATTTCCTCTGGCGATAATATACTGAACTGAATACCTAGAATTTTAGAAGCATGTTCTTTATTCATTGTACCAGTTTTACGTTGTGACATCCTTCTTATATTACACTAACAATATTTAGATTGTTTTATTTCAATTTTGTATCTATTATATGTTTCCATCACAGGTTTATTTGATATATGGTGTGGTATTGAAAACAAATAGATTCGCTTTGTCTTTATACAAAATTTATAAAAAATTGATATAGATATTTATAATAATAATCAAGTAAAAGATGGTGAAGGACAAGAAACCTAATTCTCACACATACACTACCCGGTCGAAATCTATGAAGAAGCAGTCTGAATACAATGAACACGAGTCCTCTTCCGATGATGAAGAATGGGAGGACGAAGACGAGGACGAGGACGAAGAGTTCGATCCAAAGGAGTATCAAAAGTTGCTGGCAGATTTGTTTCCATCGAAATTCATGAACAAGAAGATTGGTAAACAACTTGCTCCTAAAAACAAGAAACAATCTGTCTCCGATAAGAAACAACCCGATAAAAAGAGGAAATCTGATAAGAAGAATACAAAGAAATCTTCGAAGGATGCCTCGAAGAAAAAGAAACGTGAGGAGGAGGAAGAGAGCGAGGAAGAGGAGGAGAGCGAGGAAGAGGAGGAGAGCGAGGATGAGGAAGAGAGCGAGGAGGAGGAAGAGGAGAGCGAGACAAAGAAAACGAAAAAGAAAACGAAGAAGAAAAAGAAGAAAAAAACAAACAACAAGAAAAAGGTGTTGAGTGAAACAGAAGAGGATGGTTCGTCGTCAGATTCAGATGAAGAATACGACTCTGACGACTTTGATATTCTGTCAAAAGATACTAAGTTGAACATTATATTCACACTTGGCGGAGTTCCTGGATTGGATGATGGTGATGATTCCGATGATGATTCCGATGATGATTCCGATGATGATTCAGACGATGAAGAATCCGACTCTGACGACGATGAGGAGGGAGAATCTGACGACGATGAGAAGGTAGCAAAGAAGAAGAGTAAGGCGGCAACAAATGCCAAGACGAACAATGCCAAGACGAACAATGCCAAGAGTGGAAAGTCTGAAGAATTGGACTCTAAAGAAATGGACTCTGAAGAATTGGACTCTAAAGAATCGGACTCTAAAGAATTGGACGCTAAAGCCAAAACTGGGAAAGAGGGCGAGGTCGACGCGTTGTGCGACAGCGAGGTGTTTGATAAATTCAACAAGATGATTGCTGACCTTCCTGAATCGGACAAGAAGAATGACACTATGAAGTCCATTATCAATGAGGTGAAAACTCTTGAAAAGAAGCACAAGAAAGAGGAGGAGAAGAAGTCGAAGAAGCTTCGTGGGAAAAATGCGGTGAAGTTTCGCAAGATGCTTCGCGATAAAAACGTGATGAACGACACGAAATTCTTCGAGAGCAAGCTGAGCGTAGAGCAGCAAGAGGTCGTTCTCAAACAGATTGAAGAGGTGAAGAAACACTCCGATGTTGATAAACCTTATCGTTTGGCTGTGCTCGATGCCGACATTCCGATACATTTCAAATCCATTGCTTACAAAAAGATTAATTCATTAAAGTATATGGAACCGGGTGACGGTGAATACTACAAGATAAAGAATTGGGTGGACACCTTCATGCAAGTTCCGTTTGGCAAATACAAGACACTGCCTCTAACCCTTTCGGATGGTGTGGACGCATCTCACGAGTTTATGACGAAGGCGAAAGGGGTTCTTGACGGTGCGGTATTCGGTTTGAACGACGCCAAACTACAGGTCATGCAAATGATCGGTCAGTGGATTGCCAATCCGGATGCGATTGGAACCGCGATTGCCATCAAAGGTCCCATGGGAACCGGCAAGACGACGCTGGTGAAAGAGGGCATCAGCAAAATCTTAGGCAGGGACTTTGCGTTCATCGCACTTGGAGGCGCGACCGATTCGAGTTTCCTAGAGGGTCACTCGTATACGTATGAGGGGTCGACCTGGGGCAAGATTGTCGATATCTTGGTGAAGTGCAAGTGTATGAACCCCATCATCTACTTCGACGAGCTTGACAAAGTGAGCGACACTCCTAAGGGCGAGGAGATTATCGGCATCCTTACCCATCTCACGGATACGACGCAGAACAGCAAGTTCCATGACAAGTATTTCTCGGAGCTCGACTTCGACCTAAGCCGGTGTCTGTTCATCTTCAGCTATAACGACGAGTCAAAGGTCAATCCCATCCTAAGGGACCGCATGTATCGTATCCAGACCAAAGGATATGACGCAAAAGAAAAGTCGATTATTGCGAATGACTATATTGTCCCCAGCATTCGCGAGCAAGTGAAATTTGCGGACGGGGATGTCACGATTCCGAACGATGTGATCAACCATATTGTCGACAAATACACCGACAAGGAGGATGGTGTTCGAAACCTGAAGCGGTGCCTGGAAATCATTCACACAAAACTCAACTTGTATCGTCTCATGAAGCCGGGGACCAACCTCTTCGAGAAGGACATGAAGATTGATGTCGCGTTTCCGGTCACCGTGACAAAAGAGATGGTGGACAAACTAATCAAGCAAGACCAAGACACGGGGTCGTGGAAGCATATGTATATGTAGATTGTATAAACTAACTACTGTTATGCTAATAATACAATAAATTATGTTAATGTATTATTTTTATTGCCCTTTTGTTATTTCTTCGTGCGTTGCTTCTTCGTGCGTTGCTTCTTCGTGCGTTGCTTCTTCGTGCGTTGCTTCTTAAGTATTGTAATTAATAGACAATTCATTTTTTAGAAGAATTTTTCTTGCTCTTGCTCTTGCTCTTTCTTTTACTCTTTCTTTTTTTGTGGGTACGCCTCTGTTTTCTCTTGCCGCCCCGTTTCGGTGGAGGAGGTACGGGAAGTTTCACGAGCTTTGCACGTTTCTCCA
>Ga0209714_1001627_pt1 | contig 12000 bp, 6 predicted proteins | sample COGITO_mtgs_1104_5_FD_185517 | JGI IMG/M metagenome (GOLD analysis project Ga0209714, IMG submission 185517) | Pelagic marine microbial communities from North Sea - COGITO_mtgs_110414 (SPAdes) (version 2) | ecosystem: Environmental > Aquatic > Marine > Epipelagic ...
TTCCACATCTTCATCATACTTAAGCTCATACTATTTATTAGTAGTAGTAGTATTAGTAGTAGTGTGATGATGATGATGATGCGAACAACGACGATCAGTCCTGTTTCGATCAGGAGTAGTTTTAGTCATAGGAGGAGGAGTAGGAGGAGGAGTCTCGCATCTTCATCATCAGCAGCATCATCATCAGCATCATATCATCAACAACAACAACAAAAAAGACTAATACAAAGAGTAAAATCAGCAGGCGATGGCATCGACGGAGTCATCTCGGACGACGATAAAATCATCGTTCGGTTTTGGCACCATTTTGGATCGAGCAAAAAATGCGCGGAGAAAAGGTCGTCGTCTAATGAATCGTCTCATTTGTTTAGAAATCCAACGTTACTCGAAGCCAAAGTGAGACGGTTGCACGCGTTTCTAGGGTACAACGTAGACATTCCAATGACCGTCTCGAACGTGCCGGAAATTTTAGAACTAGACGCAGAACTCGTGTGCAAACGGTTGATGTTTTTGTTTAAAGTCATACCGGAGTTTAACGGATCGAAAGTGAGCAAACACGCGTCGTTGTTGACGCTCGAGAAGGAGGAGGTGGAGAGACGCGTGCGAGCGGTGGTGCAGTTGGAGGAGAAGAAATGGGTAGGCGGTGGCGTGGACGTGGAGTACGCGAAAGAATGCGCGAAGGAGAGGATGGTGAGGAACCCGTCCGTGCTGTTGCTAGATTCGGTGACGGCGCAGTGTAACGCGGAGGAAAAGATTGTTCAGCATCGGTGAATTGATGAGATTAGGGGTTGCGTTGCGCGCGCGACGATGGTCATTTTTGTATTTGTAAATGTAGTAATTTATTAAGAATCGAACAGGCGTAACTTTCCAGTCACGCGATCTAACACTTCGTTCTCGCACGGTCCTATCGCCATGACCGTTTCTGTGCCGTACGCCACCTCCGTCCTTCCGGCGTCTTCGACGACAAAGTACGGGATGCGTTTCATGCTACAACTCGCTCTTAAATCCTCCAACATTTCCACATTCGCGATGGACAAACATACTTTCTTTTGCCCTTCCTCGATCCACGTTTTGAGATTTTTCTGAACGGTTGGGTGTGAGCGATACTCTTCGCTTATTAACCGTTGGAATAACCCAACCGCGGCGTGCGAACACTGCGCGGCGACTTTCCCGGAACTCATGTTCAAATCTTCGCGAACGAGCAACACCATTTTTTGCTCTTTCGCGTTCGCTTTCATCTTCGGTTCTATTTTGTTCCCTTTGGAGTCAAACGTGAAATCTGGATCCGCGTCGTCCGGAAGTTCCGTGATTTTCGCTCTCGTTTGTAACAATGGTTTCTTCTTTCTCTTCTTCTTCTTCTCTTCTTCTTCCTTCTTCTTCGTCTCCGCTTCGTCTGCGTTTTGCCAAAACCTTAAGCCATACCCCAAAACAAATCCAAACGCAATAAACCGTACTCTTCGTCCAAAAAACAAACCAACGACGCCGTTATTGTATCGAATCTTATTCAGAAATGTCATCTTCGTTCGATACTTTGGTTTATGTTTCACTCTCGTCTCCTTTAACTGGTTTGGTTTTTCTTTCTTGTTTCCCAACGGCGACGCCGCAGTTTGGATGCGTTCTTTTGTGATTTGGTCCACGTTTGATTGAGACACCATCTCTTTCTTCTTCTTTTGCTTTTATTATGTGCTATATAAAAATATATGTTATGCTTTTCTTTGCGATGCGCGTGATGACGATGACGATGCTGTGTGTTGTTCTTGTCGCGTGTGTGCGCGTGCGTGAGTTGTGAGTGAGTTGTTTCATTACAAAGACAGAAATTCTCTATTTTTTCCTCGATCTGTTGTGCTCGAAATTTCCCCTGGCTTATTCGCTAGTGCCAGCGACGTGTGTGCTTTTTCAAACTATCAGATCGACTAAAGCGCTTCTCGCAGACGGCACATGCGTACGGCTTCTCGTTCGTGTGAATACGCTTGTGGATTTTCAAAGCACTAGATTGACGAAAAGCTTCATCGCACACATCACACTCGTACGGCTTCTCGTTCGTGTGAATACGCATGTGCTTTTGCAAATTACCAGAATCACGAAAAGCTTTATCACAAACATCACATTCATACGGCTTCTCGTTCGTGTGAATACGCATGTGGGTTTTCAAACTACTAGATTGAGTGAAACGCTTCTCGCAAACATCACACTCGTACGGTTTCTCGTTCGTGTGAATACGCATGTGGACTTTCAAATTACTAGATGTAAGAAAACGCTTCTCGCACACATCGCATTCGTACGGTTTCTCTTTCGTGTGCGTACGCATGTGGGTTTGCAAGTGACTAGATTGAGTGAAACGCTTCTCGCACACATCGCATTCGTACGGCTTCTCGTTCGTGTGAATACGCACGTGTTCTTTCAAAGCATTAGATTGACGAAAAGCTTTATCGCACACATCACACTCGTACGGTTTCTCGTTCGTGTGAATACGCATGTGGGTTTTCAAACTACTAGATGTAGTAAAACGCTCCTCGCAAACATCACATTCATACGGTTTCTCTTTCGTGTGCGTACGAATGTGTGTAGCCAAATGTGATGGTGTAGTACACATTCTCCCGCAAACACCGCACTCGTGTTGCCCTCTCTTTCTCTTCGCCGCTTTCTTCGTCGCAGTCGTCATTTCTTTTCGTATAATCTCATCTTGTATCTCGACTTCCCCAACGACTTCATCAACATCTTCATCCACAACAGGAGGAGGAATCTTCAAACACAACACCTTTGGTTCTTCTTTCTCTTCCTTCAAAACCGTCCTCGCATTTTCCGCTCTTTTCGGATGTGGATTTTTCCTTCGTCCTCCCATTATTACTTTTAGTATTATCTTTAGAAGAAGAGTTAATAAACGAGTTTTTATGCGTGAGACGAATAATGAAGGAATTTCTAATTTTTTTACAATTGTCTGTTCTAGAAAAAGAACTCTCTCTCCTGCTCTCTCAGATCTAATAGAGACTAATAGTATTATTCAAAGACATTCTCGCGATCGATTTCGGTGACGTTCGCATTCTCCACTCCACCGTTTGTATTAGCTCCACCAGAAGTTTTCAAATCTTGGTCGTCCGCGGAGGCGAAATCGAGAAAGTGCGTCGGTCGGTGACTCTCGTGGTAATACTCCTTTGGATTGGCCAACTTTAACGCGTATTTCATACTCGCCGAATGTTTCACGCCCATGAAGTTGTAATTCCAAGGTTGGCCATCTGGGACCATGTAATAGCCGTAAAAACGATCGGATAAAAGCATTTGGACTTTTTCGTAGTGCGAAGGATGGTAGCCTTGCGGGTTGCCGACGTTTTGGTCTTTTTGTTGTCTTCCCCACTCGTAGCCTTTTGGAGTGAGTTTGTACGCCGTCAACGAACACGAACCGGGAGTGAAGGAACACGTGACCACGATGGCTTTTTCGCCGTCCCAGGAGGAGTTCTTCTCCAAGATTTGCGCGTGTTTGGCGCAATCCTGCGGCGGCAAGTGTGGCGTTTCGTTCGGTTGCGTGTGTATCCACCCTAACGGTTCCAAATCTCTCAAATACTCGTGATCGGGTGACTGCGTAGGTAAATGCGTCGTCGCGTGATTGCCCCACTGCGGCGGTATAACCACGCAACGAATTTCCTTCACGTTCGGGTTGTCCGGAGGAGAGACGCCGTATAAGTAGCCGCTGATTTGCGTGCGCAAATCCGCAATGGTGATGAACTTCTTCAAAACGTTCTTCGGGACGACGTACGTGTACCCAGTCTCTTTGATGTCTTCCGAGTTGACGTAAATATGGTTCACGCGCAAGTGTAAATTCGACGCTGAAATCGCGCGAACTCTCCAATCGGTTTTCGAACCAAACGTAGATTGCTCGTACGGAGACGTCGTTGTAACAATCAACTCGTCCCCGTGCACGTTGGTCGTTTTCGTCGTCACCGCTTGCAACTGCGCCGCGTCCTCGTTCGCAGCTTGCTTCTCAATCTCCGCGATTTGTTGGCGTTGCAACGAAGGCGGGGTGATTTCGGCGCCCAAGATGATGTCGCGGATTTCCGATTGCGTCAACGCGGAGACGTTGACGTTGTTCTTCTTCGCGTAATCGCCCAAGATTAAGTCTTTGAGAGCGATTTCCACTTTAATCCACTGTTCGTCCGTCAAATCTGGCCACACGTGGTGCGGCTGCGTGATGATCGTTTTGTCCGGCTTCAACAACATCTTAGTCTTGTCGTTGTTCACGTGCAACGCTCTCAAGATTAATATCAATCGAGAGAACGCGGTGTACGAACTGATAGATTTCAACCAATCGTCGTAGATGTTGAATAAAACCATCTGCGGCTCGGTCGCTTTCAAAATCAAATCGCCAAATTTTTCGATTTTCATGCACGCTTGAAACGGCATTTGCAACTCGCTTCCTTTGATGACAATGTTCGGAAAATCTAACAAGTGCACTTCCAGAGGATCTAACATGCCTTTTCTGGTCACGATGATTTGTTTCGGTTGCTCTTCGACCGGTAGAGATCGAACTAATGCCGCAACTTCCTCCGCGGTTTTCCATTTAGCCAACTGCCCTAAACGCTTCTGACCGGCCCACACGGACGTGTGAATGACTTTCAAAAAGAGTTGACCTGTTCTCGGGTTGAAGATAAATATGGCACCGTTGATTGGTTTCGTCGTCAAGTTCCCTTCAAACGTCTTATGAATCGTGACTCGGTAGACGTTCGTATCGTCGATGAACCAAATGCATTGATTTGAAAACAACTCGCCGTAATTCTGAGAGTTCAAATACGGCTCCGTCGGTTCCGAGGAATACAACTGTAAGCCTTTTCTTACGCGCTCGCGGAGCACATACAACGCCGGATTCGCCTTCATGATCTTCGCCATTGCTTGTTGAATCAATGGTTTTGATCCCGGAAACCAGTTACCATACGCAGCGTGTAAGTTATACGCCAAATCGACGCCAATCATCACGCCCGTAGGTGACGGGTAAATGGACATGTTGTCCGTCGTGTAATCGAGAAACTTCGCGCGGGTGTATCGTTCGATATCGTGAGAATCAAAGTCGCCCCACCTCAACTGGACGTCCAACCAAAACTTATTCGACGACTTTTGATCAAACTGGTCGTTCACGTCGCCCATTAAGGACGGTTTGGAGATTTGCCACTTATACGACGCAAAGAGTAAAATGTCCGCGCACGACGAATTCATTTTGTACGACTTTCTCGGATGGATCGTTTCTTTTTGCACGGTTTCAATCTCTAAAGCGTCCAACTCTTGATCGAACACTTGACATAGGTCCATGACCAACGATTCATGTATCTTCTGCCACAAGTGCGCTCGGAAGATCTGAACCAAAGAAATTTTTAAAGTTGGAATTTTGCCGTGCATGAAAATTCCAGTCAAATCCAACTGCACTTGGAATCCGACGTAGACGTTCGCTCGGTTAATCGTCGGAGACCACCACAATGTGAAACGACGGTTTGGAATTTGGTTCAAACCAGACCTTTGTGCGTTGGTGAGCTTCTTGAACTTCATCGAGTCTTCGAAACCAGACGCTTTTTCCCAAAATAGACCTTCCCATGTCGGGAAATACGTGCCTTTGAACAGCGTGTGTTCCAAAATACCTTCTACGCCGCCCAAGGCTTGAATGACATCCGTGCGATAATTGTTCAAGTTCCACAGTTTGCCGTCGTGTCTTTGATGCGTCCACCAGAACTGGTTAATCTTCATCAAATGGTTCTCTTTAAAGTGCGCGCGAACTCGCCACCCTTTATCGTACGCTAACGTGTGACGATCTTTTTGAAACAACGTATTGATTCTCGGAATGCCGCGATCCCAAGAGTCTTCTAAATCTTCCAGCGTCAATCTTCGATTTTGCGCTTGAGCTTCTTGCCTCTTCAACGCGTATTCAGCCCAAACGCGTTGCGAATCCGTAAATTCAGCTTCCCAAGGTTGCAGATATCTGTAGAGGTTCGGAATCAACTGATCTTCCTCGTGCGACATGCCCGAACGGAAGTGCGTGACGCCTGAATCGGTTTGGACAGAATATCGTAAATCCGATTGCGGGATCAAAATGTGACCCATAGAGAGCATTCCTAACCCACCAATCTCTTTAGGTGAATAGAAGACGACCGGGGGAAACCTCGAAGGCATCTTCGAGTTCAAGCCAATCTTGATTCGAGTTTGAATTTTGTTCTCGCATTTGACCAATAAGTCCAAAAGTTCTTGCGTATGCACCACAGCTTCTCGATAGTACGTCATCAACGAAATCAACGCCGTGTTCCATTTATTCGCAATCTTGGAGAACGTCGTCGCCCCGGAGGACATCAAGACTTGTCGAATTCTGTTCTCGAACGCTTTCAAACCTTCGTCGTCGACTCGCAAAAACGCTTGCGCTGTTCTTTCCTTCGTCTCCTCGTTTTGCAAGTTCCACACGCCATCTTTTTGTGCAAAATACTCGGTTTGCATGCGAATCTTTGGCATTAATCTCACTTCGAATCCGCACATGTTAAACAGTAAGTTCGGATTGTCTTTTGAAAACACAGAGCAGAACCCGTTGTCCCACTCCAACGTCGTCAACGATCGCGGCAAACGATTCTTCATGTCCCAAAACACCGCTCGTCCCAAGTTTACGTCGTGCTTCATCAAGCGCATCCTCGAGTCTCTCGGCCAACACTTTTTGTTGTTATATCCTACCATGTTCTCGTTGTTCGGATCGGGATGTTCGGTGAGATATCTTTGAATCAAGTCCTTCGCCTCTTCCGCGGTGAAGCGGAACAAGATGTGAAGCTTATCGATGTATCGAGAGTATAAACGAATCGGATGTCTGGTCTCCGTTCGAACGTCTCGGTAACTAATAAACTCGTTCGGCATTTGCGGTGGACCAGCAATTTCCGACGCTCGAGTCAAACCTAAAACCAACAAATCTAAAACCAGACCATAATACTGCGTCAAAAACGAGGCAAACTGTAACCCGCGAATCATCCCGTAAGAGTTCGTATGCGACATGTCTTTATACGCAATGATTACGTTATTCTTCGCGGTGCAGTAATCGGCAATATTATGATCGACAATCAATCGCAACAAGCGGTTCAACATGGTCAAATCGACTTTTTCGAACATTCGTTCAAATTTCGTTTGCAACATCACGACGCATTCGCCTTCGCTCGTGTCCCAGATATCGGTCAAGTTGTTGATGCCTTGACACCACTTATACACCAACAAAGGAGGCGGCTCTGTATCAGATGGTTTAATCCAGTTCGGGAACAAGTGCCTCTTATCGGACTCGTACCAAATGTACTGATCCAGATACGCATCCGTGATCTTCTCCAAAGGTTCAATCGCGTACACCGGAATCAAGTGCGAATACATGTCCATAAACTCCATGTTGCACTCTTTAAACGCTCTTTGTGTTAGCAAATGTCGTTTAATTCTCGATAAAGCTTCATGCGGGTTATCGAACGCTTGCTCGATTAAACCCAACTCTTCCCTCTCTTGTTGATTCAAACGAACGGCTAAGGAATAATTTTCCTTCAATCGTTCGAGAGCTAAAATCAACAACTTGCGATCGTGTTTATACGACAACGGAGGGAACGGGATCGGCGAGAACTTTCGGGATTCCAACCAGTGCACGGTAGTGGTGTAAATCGCCACGGCTTCTTCTGGCGTCACGTATGGTCCATCCTTCAAGTAATTGTGTTGACGTTCGTGCTCTGCTTTTAACCACAAGCGGGTCAATCGGCCTAAATTTTTCCTACAGACGGTTTTGTCCACCGTCGCGCCGCGGCGAATCCGTTCGCGATTATAATGCGCAACGTTCGTCCACCAATCGGCTTTAGACTTCACGTATCGTAAAATCATGTTTTCGATCGGAACTGGCATGCCCGGGACTTTCCAGGGAATGTTCGCTTTGAAACTTCGCCAGGCTTCGGAAAGATGCGCTAAAATCGTTCTCGCTTTGTTCTGCTTCACGCCTTCCGGCATGCTATCGAGAATGTCGTGCATGACAGCTGCTCGTAACTCTAGATCAAAATGAGACTCAATTCTTTGTTTCGTGACAGTTTTCGCGATGCCTTTGGCATTTCTACCTTCGAACTGTCTAGCTAACAAGTTACCCAACCATCGTTCGAGAAGCGGGACGATGCCGCGTAAAAAGAAAATCCAGACCCGCCACATGGGCGCCCAGAAACCAACGCCTGGGCCTTTCCCGACCGGTCCGGTGTTGAAACGATAGTATATCAGGTGCTTTAAATCCTTGCACGTTCTTATTTGGCGCATCAGACGATATTTGTATCGGTACATCCCAGTCAACTGTCCAACGTGCGAGAAAATGTATTGCAAACCATCCGCCAATTGAAACGCGTCCACGTTACCTAATCGATACTGGACGTTCGCGTCTACGGTAAGCTTCGTCAAACGTAAAATCTCGCGCATTAAGTGGAACGCGTTCCCGAATCGAGACTTCTTACGTTCTTTTGTCGTCAACGTCTTCACCGGTTTCAAGTTGAAGTTATAATCCAAGTGCAAATAGTTCAAGTTCTTGCGATGGATCAACAAGTTCAACATGTTGTAGCCTTGTCTGCAGACTTGCAAACCGGCTTCGACCCAATCTAACTCGGTGCACTGGAAAAACTTTGTCTTTTTCAAAGCTTTGAACAGAGATTTACGTTTCACTTGCCTCGGTGGTTTCTTGTGTAATTGGTTCATGACGTATGTCTTGAGCAACTTTTGATAGGAAACGCGCACTTTGACCGGGTATCCACTCGGGCAATGCTCGTGAAACCAAGTGTTGACGAGCGGAACGTCGATGCACGATCGCGTGTATCCCGAACGCAAGTTAAACGGCCGAGGTGCGAACAATAACGCGATACCGTTCGTCGTGTTTTCCGTGTACAAATCGTAATCTTTCAACAACGGCTCGACTTCCTCGGGCAAGGCGAAATCGTCGTCTTCGCTCCAATCCTCTTCTTCTTTCTTCTTTTCTTCTTCTTTCTTCTTTTCTCTGCTACTACTTTTATAAAACGCGATTGGATGAATCAAAGGATCGAAATAATATGCCGGCAAATCTGGATCTTCGGTTTTGATGTACATCACCATCGGTGAATGGTACGTCGCCAAATCTACCCTACGCGGTCGGTTGTTGTACAAGTACGGAAACGCAACTTTATACTCCGTTCGAATCGCCGATCTAATGATTAACTTGTTAATATCGTTAAACTCGTTCCAGTCTTCGTCCGCCGCGTCGCTATCTTTGAATAACGGTTCAAACTTTGGACCTCCCGGGATGGCCATCCCTAACGCTTTCGCCGTGAAGAAGGATTTGTGATCGAACAAGTAAAAATAATTTTTGTCCGTCAAGTCGCTCAATAACTGACCGGCTAAACGATACAGCGTCGCCATTTCCGGTAAAGGCAACCGCCATTTTTTGTAGGAACTCCCGTTGACGAAATCCAAGTCCCATCGCAACGGTTTTTGGTCGTAAAACCATTCGCACACGTGTCGATCTTCGTCGTCTTCGTCCAACTCTAAATTGATCGCCTCCAACGGGTCCACGTCCAACAAGTTATCCTGGTAATCTAAAGGCGGTTCTTCGTCGTCAAACGGCGGGAATCGCATGCGTTTAAAATGTCGTCGGTCTCTCTTTTCCCTTCTCATGGCAATCCACATGGTCCCCCACTGCGCGATGTAAATAGGTTCAATCACCCTCGGCGTTTCGTTGACGAAAGTAATCGCGCCGGTGATGTGGTAAATCACCTCGCAATGTCTCACTTGTTCCCACGGCATGGGCATATTTTCCAACAACTTATACACCGCGTGCGGGATAAACTTCAAAGCGCCTAAATATACTCTCTTATCCGACCGAAACTTTCTCGAAGACATGTCGCCGTGGTCTTTCAAGATTTTCCTTACGTGTTCCGGCGGCATCTGTTCTTTCTCCGGTTCCGTGTACCCAAACTTCCTCTTGTCCGAGTACCGTTTCGCGTTCAGGTTTTGCCATTTCCGAGCTGTGTTTATGAGAATGCACGTAACATGATGAGGTCAGTTTTGACGACGATTGATGATGATGTCGATCATTCGCTCGATGATAAAAACACGACGAAAACAAAAGTTTAGAGAGAGAGATGAAAAAACAAATTTTTCTCTTCTTCTTCTTCTTCTTTGTCTGTCGTTTTACGTTTTACGTCGATCGACACCCGACAACGAAAGAAGATTCTTTCTTCTTCTTCTTCTTCTCTCTTTCTTCCGTGTACACATGAGAGGACTTTTACCAGAAGAAGAAGTCAAGAAGACAAACAGAAGAAGATGCTTTTCGCGCGAAGCCGTCTTAACGTGTTATTCTCAAAGTTCGTTCGAGCTCAGAAGCGCGTTCGAATTTCGTTTCGCCCAAAAGTGTTGTCCGTTGTTTTCGCTCTCAAGAAAGATCGCCGCCTTTCCTTTCGTCGGTCGTCGAATGTGAAGCGAGAGAAAAAGAAGTATACATATGCGCGCGTCGTGAAAAAATAAGAATATGTGCAATCGTACCTCTCTCGGCGATGATCTCGTCGTCGTCGTCTGAATCAACGTCCATCGTGGCCGTCATTATGTGATGAGAGAGTAGTAATAGGTGTGAGAGTCCTCCTCTTCGTCTCTCTCTTCTCTTCTGCCGAAGAACGTTTTTTGCGTCGTCCAGTTTCTCTTTTTGGGTGTTTAGGGTATCAAAATTCGTTTGGGAATTTCCTTTGTCATTCGTTAGAGTAGTAAACACACACAGACAAAACACAGATAGAATGAGACGACGTTTTCAATCCTTTCCCTCCTTTCCTGCTTTTAAAAAAACTGCTCTCTTTCTCTTCTTTTTCATCTTCTTCTTCGCGTCCTCTTTTTCCTCCTTAAACTCGGTGGAAGCAGCAGCATCCATCTCAAAAGCATCCTCAAAAGGAGAAGAAAAAGTGCTCTTTGGACGCCATAAAAAATGGTCGAAACCGTGCGTGGCGTGCACGAGGGAGAAAGGCGCCTGGTGCGATAACGGGAGAGATGGATTCAGAGGGTGCATTGAAAAGCCAAACTTTTTGAACACGCTGATGTGTAAACGCGTCGTCCGGTGCAAGAAAGGGTGCACGCCTCTCAGGGACATGATGGAAAGTTTTTGCAAGAAACACGATGGCATTTGTAGCAAATACGACCTGGTGAAACGAGCGCTGATTGGCGGCGATAAAAAGAAGAAGTAATATATAGAAGGAGTTGAGAAAAGAGCAGAAGAAAGAGAGAGAGACTCAAGAGAGACTCGTTAATATTGATATATAATATAATATTCGTTATCTTTACTACACGTTGTGGTACATTCGACACGACGCGTTTGTTTTATTAAAAATTTCGTACTCTTTCTTATGTGTTTCTCGCTCGCTCGCTCGCTTTTTTGCTCTCGCCGCTTTCATCTCAACGATGATAATAAGTCTCTCGATTAATCGTCATAATAGCATAAAGAAGGATTACGGCACAACGCACGGCTTGATGTCCCAGATTTCCTTGGCGTATTGGTCGATGGTTCTGTCCGAGTTGAACTTACCCGAGGTCGCCGTGGACAAGATGGAAGACTCGGTCCAGCCCTCTTGGTTTCTGTAAGCCTCGTCAACCTCATCTTGGCACTCGATGTAAGATTGGAAATCCTTACCGACCAAGAAGTAATCGCCTTGGCCGAAACCAGAGTTACCTTCCAAAGAACCCAAGAGTTCTTCGAATTCGCCCTTTTTACCGAACGCGCCCGATCGGACGTACTCGATGGTATCCAAGAAGGTCTTCGGCGCTACGAATTTCCCGGCGGCTCTTTCCTCTCTCGCCGGTTCGACTTCGTCTTCGGTGATACCGAACAAAAAAAAGTGATCGTCGCCGACGCACTCACGGATTTCGACGTTCGCACCGTCCAAAGTACCGATGATCAAGCAGCCGTTCATTTGAAACTTCATGTTCGAGGTACCCGAAGCTTCCGTACCGGCGGTGGAGATGTGTTGGGACAACTCCGAGGCCGGG
>Ga0209714_1001631_pt1 | contig 11987 bp, 9 predicted proteins | sample COGITO_mtgs_1104_5_FD_185517 | JGI IMG/M metagenome (GOLD analysis project Ga0209714, IMG submission 185517) | Pelagic marine microbial communities from North Sea - COGITO_mtgs_110414 (SPAdes) (version 2) | ecosystem: Environmental > Aquatic > Marine > Epipelagic ...
TTTGATGGAAACCCCTTTTTTTATGAGAATAAGATCAGATCTTCATTCTAAAAGCGCTTACAACAAGAGCAACAGCAACAACGAAACAGTAAAACAACAGTACCACTACTAATAAAAAGATGATTTACGACGTCAACGCTCCGTATTTCAGAAGTTTTTTGAAGAACGCCGGCGGGGCCAAGAATCAGTTCGCGAAAGGACCGACGGACAAAGGACCGAGAGCCTCGGAAAACAAACCCGTCATGAACGACTAGGAAGAAATTTAATAAAGAAAGAGAAGAAGAATAAAGAGGAGGAGGACGTGGTCTCTATTCATCGATCGAGAGGAAGAAAAGTTTTATTTAACATAGATTACATTACAATACATAGGTTTGTGCTCTTGTCGTGAACATGGAAGGGCAACAACAAGAACATCAAAAGAAAGAGTGGGAAAATTTAGTTTTCTCCGTTGAAGCACCGGGAGCGGTTTTGAACTTTCAAATCTTACTCGGAACGGAATGTGCGTTTTGTTACGTCGGAACGAGCGATCCGAGCACGTTTAACAGACTCGCCGTGTGTACCAAAGCTCGCTCAATGAACAGTTCGTTTAAATACGCGAGCTCTAATCCTTTGGGCGGCGACGCGAAAACCGGAGCGCAGTCCTTCGCCGAGCGACTCTTGAATTTAGTACACACTCAAAACGGAAATGAAGGCAAAGGTGCAAATTTGAACTCCATAGCGGTTTCAGTGAATGTTGCGGACGATGCGTCTACTTTGCGAGCATTCGCGGAGAAGACTCTCGCCAAGAGACTATTAGAAATGTTACAACAATGAACAAGAAAATACACAAGTCTGCACGATTCCTATGCGCGTGCACGCGCCGCTTTCCTTTTTGTGGAATGCATTCATTACAACACTTCTATCTTTTTCTTTTTCTTCTTCTTGTGAGCTTTTTCGATATTTTCGTCTTCTTCTCCTTCGGCGTCGTCGTTGGTCTTCTCGCTCTTACTATTCCATTCGTTATTAGCGAAACCTCCAACCAACTTTTCAACTTCTTCTACCACCTCCGCCGTTTTCAAATCTACAACGCCCATACCTAAACTCATCTCAATTTGTGGTTTTCCTTCTTCTTCTTCTTCTTCTGCATCGTCCGTGGCATCATCTGCTTCTTCGTCGAGGACGGCGTCGATTTCAATCTCTCGTTTTGCTAATATCGGATTTTTTTGAATTTTTTCCTCCAACTGTAAGTTCGCCTCGTGCATTTGAGGCAAAAACGCGGACAACTTACTCAAAAGCGCCGAGGGTTGCGCAGGGGCTATTGATGGCATTATGTTTGGTTTTATCAGCACATCTTTTTCTTCTTTGCTATTCGTTTGTTTCTGTATCTCTTCGTTGAGTGCAATGTTGTTGGTATAAATATCGCTCCTTCTTCTGTTTGAGTGATTTTCTTTCATCTGAACGATGTTCAACAAACTCGAAGCAGCTCCACAACCAATCGTCGTCGCCGTTCCGTTTGGTCGCGTCGTGTCTTTTTTCTCGATATCGAGCAGCGATTGCGACGTCGAAGGATTTGACGACGGTTGTAACTGTTGTTGATTCTTCTTCTCCTTCTCCTCGTATGTCATCATCGGAGGCGACATCGTCTTTTTCTTTTCTGAAGTGTTTTTTGATGATGCATGTTGTTTTTTTTGTCCATCAGACAGAAAGAAGAAGAACTCATCTCAACTTCAAACTTCATTAAACTTTCTTCTCCGTGTCATCATCACACATAATACTTTTGTGACGACAACGCGACCAAAAAGAGGTGAAAAGAAGAAAACACAGAACGACTGAAACGCGTCATGTCCGGACCTTCTCCCGCGCAGCAAGAGGTGAAGAAGTTCTCGCAAATTTGTTCGCAATGTAAAGTACAAACGACGTTAGTCGAAGACCACGCGCAAGGGGATTTGATTTGCACCGAGTGCGGTTTAGTCGTCGAAAGTCGAACGATCGATGAGTGTTCGGAATGGAGAACGTTTTCAGATTCGGACAAAGCGGGAGGTGATCCGTCGAGAACCGTCGGTGCGACGAATAACATGCTTTCCGGGGGTGGTTTAAGCACAACCATAGGACGAAATCCAGACGGGACTTTTAACCAAACGCTGACGAGATTGCACAACAGAGAAGGCAACCCGGATAAAGTTTTAATGGCGGCATTTTCGCAAATTGGAGATATGGCGGACCGCATGGCGATGAATCAAACCATCAAGAGTGGAGCGTGTGAGTTATATAAAGTGGTGACGTCCTCGCACTCCACGCAAGGCAAAAGCTCGGTCGCTATGTTTGCCGCGTGTTTATACATCGCTTGTCGACAAGAAGGTAAAACGAGAACGTTTAAAGAGATTTGCGGCGCCGCCGTCGGTTCAACCGTAAAAGAGATCGGGAGATGTTACCGCTTCATCATACGCGTGTGTGAAGGATTGGACTTACAAATGCAAATGAACGAGCAAATGATTACGCCAGAACTGCTCACGAATCGCTTCTGCGGTAACTTGGGTTTGGCGAATTCTGAATTCATTCGAGTGTGTAGTTCGGCGATTCAAAAATTCCGGGAAATCAAAACGGGAGAAGGATATTCACAGAAACAGCCGGCGTCGATAGCCGCGGCGGCGATATACTTAGCGACGAACATATTAGACAAAAAAGATATAGCCAATGTGAGTCAAATTTCAGCCGTGAGCGGAATGGCGGAACAAACGATACGAAATTCGTACGTGGATATGCTCCCGTATTTGGAAAGATTACTACCAGAAGCGTACAACGACAGAGTGCAAGCGCTCTTGGCGAGCGTAGCGAGAAAACCTGCGGCTCTGTTGCCATCATCCGCGGCCTCGGACGAAGCGGCGGCGGCGGTGAAATCTGAACCTGATGCTCATAAAAACGGAGAAGAGGAGACAAAAGTAGGAGAAGAGATTAAGAAAGAAGAAGTAAAAGTAAAAAAAGAGGAAGAAAGCGCGGCTGCTGGCGTCGAAGCCGTTCCGGCTTCTTCCTAGAGGAAATTGAAATACTTACAAGAACAACAAATGCAAGTGAAAATATATAATTACAATCCCTATTTACATATCATCACCGTTGGCGATAGCAGCTAAGCAATACAGGCCCAGACCGGTTTAATACGTCTATTTTTGTAACCGTAATCTCTGGTGGAAAACGCGAAACAAAATCGAGAACGGCGTCGGTTTCCTCTGAACCTCCTTCATGTCCACGATAGCAGCAAATAGTGATCAAACCACCGACGCGCAACAATTTACTCGCTTTATCGAGCGCCTCTAACGTAGTTCTAGTTCTCGTTACGATTGATTTATCCGTGTCCTTCCCGGTCAAATATCCCAAGTTCATCGTAAACGCTCCTATTTCTATTTCGTTCGTTTCGGATTTTTTCTTTCCTTTCTTCTCCGCAATCCCATCAACGACGGATTCAAACACAGAGTGACATGTTCGGGCAAAATACACTCTCTCTTCTATTTTCTTTCGTTCGGCCTCGTCGCTAATGTGTTCGCAGAACTCTTCACGTATTCTTCTCCTTGTGATGTCAAGCGCTTCTTGTTGAATATCGAGCGAAACAATCAAACCATCAGCTTTAACTAGCTCTAAAAACAAAAGTGTATCAGTTCCTCTACCACAGGTCAAATCTATGACTACATCGTCCGCTCGCACGCAAGAACGAAGTAGCTGATGCGCAATCTTTGTGACTTTTCCATTTGATAGTATTGAATTCGCTAAGACATCATCGTTCTCTTTGCTGTATGTGTGTTGCTGAACTGCATTATGAACCCCTAATCGGGGGAAAACGCGCCGTCGCCGTGCGCGCACTCGATGAGTGGACGCGGTTGAATACACATACGTGCAGGGAATGCAAACTACGGGAGATGATAATACCAATGAAGGGAACATCAACAGTATGACAAATACTGTAAAGCATTTAAATGAAGATGAATAGTAAAAAGGGGTGTTCTGTTAGGAACCATTCTGTTAAAGTCTGTTGATGCATGTGTTGAAAAAACTTGAAACTTGAAATACTTGAAATACAAGTATGTTGAATCAAAGAAGCGAATCACATGATGTAAGACATGCGTATATGCATGTATGGCTATAAATACTAAATCATCGCTTTCCTAACGTCTAAAATCATCCCACATGAATGCTTCGTCTCCAATCTTTTCGGCTAACTCTACTAGAAACGGCTGATAAAACTCGTTCAGTAACGCTCTCGTTTCTTTTCGCATGGGTGACATTTTGCCCTTCTTCAAAACACGCGCGTCGTCCGTCTCCGGCATTTCTACCATCTGCTCCATCAATGCATCTGACATTTCACCGAGATTCAAGTGTCTCGCTACTTTTTGTAACGCTTCAGACATGCCAAGTTTCCTCGACTTCTCGTTGTTTTCGTAATCCGATGGTGTCGCGGAAACTGGATTAGGTAGACCGAAAACGTCTTCGCTGCGCAAAAACAAAAACTGCTCTTTGTCGAACACTTGAAACCATCTTTCGATCCACACTGAGTACATATTTTTAATGAGCTGGTCTGCGTGGAAGAACACGGCTTCAAATTTAGGATGGTAGGTTTCAAATCGTCGCGCGCATCCGTTTGCGCTGTGTTCGCTTTCGCACACCTTAAAATGATTCGTCATTTCCGTCGCGAATTGATCAAACCCGTCTTCACTAGCGCCGAAATGTTTCTGGTAATGGTCGTAGTGCCAAAATGCGTCGTGTAATCGCTCTGCCGGTTCTCTGAGCAAAAGTATAAACTTCAATTTGCTCGCCATGCTTTCGTCGCCGCGGGCGTTTTCGTCTCGAATGTCATACACGTAGCGCATCAAGTGAGGTACGCTCATGCCGTGTCCTCCAAGTTCGGAAGGAGGGTCATTTTTCATCGCTTGTCGTCCGCATCCAATTGGTTCTGCGTTCTGGTCTTCTAAATCACCGTCTATACATCTTCGACGCTCGGTTTGCGTCTTTCCGTCAGGAATATCGTTTGGTTTTTCTTGGCACTTCAACCAGCACTCTTTAACGTCTTCGGCAAAGGAAAGATGCAAGCGCGTCGATTCGCTCCAGGAGTTTGCAAATGTCCCCGGGGAGTCGTCGCCAAAAATAAGATCTTTCGTATCGTCGTTTTTTCTAATCGTGTCTGTGGCGAAACCGTAGCCTTGCCAATATTCTCGCGGCGGCCTCGGTTCGTTCCAAAAATGAAAATGCCGAGATCCAACAACCTCTGGATGTTTAACAAGCCTTCCAATCAAGTCCTGGCCGCCGGATTGCCAGTGTCCCAACACGTAGAAAAACGGCAAACATCGTAAACTATCGTCTGCACTCCAACAAGGAGACTTATATTCGGTTTGCGGAACATAATCGGGTGGGATGAGATCATCGAAGAATTCAGCGCCTACTACTTTTTTTAACGTGTCCTTTTGCATTTGAGTCAGTTTTGACGCTTTTGTCGTTTCTGTTTCTGTTGTCGTTGTTGTTGATGATTCATCGAGGAAATTCTCTTCCATTACATCAACCTTTCCGTGTATTTCTTCACTTTCTACTTGTTTTGATTCTGTGGGTTCCTTTCTATCAACGTCTTGTGCGACTGCTTGGTTCGAAACACCTACACCGTCGTCAAAAGATGCAGCAGACGATGATGTTGATGTCTCTGATGAGTTTCTTTGAGCGAGAAACAAAACATCACCAAAGAGTATTACGACTGTCGCACTGAAGAGTAAAACTAATATAAACGCTGATCGTAAGAATGATTTTCTCTGGTGATACCACAACGCCGCACTCATATCATCTGCACGTAGGTAGGTGTCTCTCTTTTTTGTGGTGGGTTGTGTCTCTTGTTGTTGTTTTTCGACACTTCGAGAGAGACAGTTGGTTGGAAAGAGTCTCGAAAAACTTTAAAACTTCAAAACGCAAACACTGAGCTCGAGGTCATATCATGCCAACTGGCCGAGATATCCTCGATGCGACGCGATTGCTGTGCACTAGAGCTCTGAAAGTGAAATCAGAGAGGTCGTGTTTGGAAGGAGCAACTTCTTCTTCGAGCGAGTCGTCGTTAAAGAGAGAGTTAGGCGCATTGGATTTGATTTTCTTCGGCATAGGTGGTGTCGTTGGAGCCGGCGTGTTTGTCTTGACTGGCGCTGCGGCACAAGTACACGCAGGGCCGGCAGTTGTTATTTCGTATTTACTCGCGACAATAACGTCCTTGATTACGGCGACAGCATACACTGAGTTTGCCATACAAATTCCTGTCACCGGCTCTGCGTATAATTACATCGCCTTGACCTTTGGCGAATACATCGCTTTCATCACTGGATGTAATCTCGCTCTCGAACTTACCATTGCGGGCGCCGCCGTTGCTCGTGGATTTACAAGTTACTTCTCGACTCTCATCGGGCAAAGTCCGAACGCTCTTCGCTTCGTCGTGTACGAGTCTTTGATTGAGATTGATGTCGTCGCATTCTTATTGGTGGGCGTTTTAACTGTATTACTTGTCGTCGGCATGAAAGAGACGGCGAAGTTTAATATTGCAGTGACGAGCGCAGCATTACTTTCGGTCGTTTTCGTACTAATCACCGGGAGTACGAGTGTAGACGAGGAGAATTGGAAACCGTTCGTACCTCCGGAGTTTGGATTCCGAGGTATTCTTTCTGGCGCTTCGATGGTATTCTTCGCGTTTGTCGGTTTCGATACCGTGGCGACGTTAGCAGAGGAAACGAAAAAGCCAAGCAGAGATTTGCCGATTGGAATTTTGGGGTCACTCACAATATGCGGATGTTTGTATTGCTTTATGGCGTTGGTGATTACTGGCATGGTCCATTACACGGAGATTAACGTTGATGCTCCTTTTGCGGTTGCTTTTGATAACAATCACGAACATTGGGCCTCCGTAGTCGTTTCCGTTGGTGCTGTTTTTGCAATCACGACAAGTTTACTCTCTTCGTTGATGGGGCAGCCGAGAGTTTATATGACAATGTCCAGAGATGGTTTGCTCCCAGAGTGGTTTGCGCAAGTATCGCCTCGATTTGGAACACCCGCAAATGCATCCATTTTCACCGGAGTCACAACCGGCTTGCTCGCTTTAGTTGTAGATATAGATATTTTAGCGCAATTAGTTTCAATAGGCACGCTCTCAATATTTTTGAGCGTTAACATGGGGCTGTTGGTGCGTCGATACACACCAAAAGATGGGACTTCTTTCAAAGACAGATCGCCTGCGTTGCTGAGATGTGCACTTCTTTGTGCGTCGTCGATGATATTCTCGGGATTGTACATACAAAATGAACCATCCTGGTCGCTGATTGTCATGGCAGTATCTATAGTCCTAGAAACTGGCTCGTTCTATATGCTCGATGTGGAAGAAATGAATATTCCGACGGCGGGTGATTTCAAAACGCCTTTCGTGCCGTGGTTACCGGCGCTGGGTGTTTTAGCGACGAGTCAGTTGTTGGTCAGTTTAGGCGCTGTCGCCTGGGTGCGATACATCTTGTATACTTCGATATGCACGATTGGATATTGCGTAGCTAATATCTTAAAAATAAGAGATGGGAGAATAAATTGGAGCGATGAAATCGCAGTGAGTGATGCGATGTACGCGTCGCCGTATTCGAATTCCTCCAAGGTTCGCTTCGTTGAACTAACAGACATGTCGGACGCAGATGAATAGTAATTTTTGAAATTGTTGGAAAACGATCATCATGAAATATCTTTCGAAAAAATTTGTGTGAGTTCGCGCCAAAAAATCACACACGTTTTAAAATATCATCCAAATGTTTGCTCGTGCTACCGCTGCTACGACGGCGAGTGGCATTGGATCTCACCATAGGAAACAGTTTTCTTCTTCGTCTTCTGGTCTTCTGGATCGATCGAGTTTATCTGCCGCCGCCACCTCCGGAAGGAGGAGGACGTCTTCCTCGTCGCAATTTTGTAATCGAACTCCCGCCATCAATCCTGCGACTGATCGTCGTTTTCGTTTCAAAAGTGCGCGACGACGACAACAGTTGCGAGTGACCGCCGACGATGCGGTTAACGCCGGCGATGCGAATGAGGAAAGTAATGAGAGTGGTGACGCGAAAGAGTACGATGTGCCTTCGGAGGAGGATCCGTTGCCGTGGAGCACACCAGCAGCGCAAGTCGAAGATGCTGCTGCCGCTTCAAATAGTGCAACAAACGAAGAAAAACCAAAAATATTGTCCTACGCCGAGCGCGTGGCCATCATGAAGAAGGAAAAGGAGGAAGCCGGAGGAGGAAAAGAAGGAGAGAATTATAAACGAGAGCAGCAGACGAAGATGGACGACGAACCAGGAACGATGAGTTCGTTTAATTTACCGATGCAGAAAGAAGTGTTTGAGATTCCGGCGGAGAGGTCCTCGCCGGTTGAAGAAGAGGATTCTATTATGAACGAGATGAAAAACACGCACGTGTTTTTGCCGATATCGTACTACGGCATTTTGGACTTATCTCCAGCGCGTGCGACGCGCGCGACTATTCCCAAAGCCGGCGAGGCGATGAAATACGCGCAAGTCTTTGAAGGCTACTCGAACACGTTGCGTCAAAGCCGAGAAAGTTTAATCGAGGAAGCCGTGGCAGTTTTATCCGATAAAGAAGCCCGAGCGTACCACGACGAAGATTTGCGAAACGGTGTGTTGACTCCGATTGATTTTGAACGAGCACCGGCGGCTTTGGCGATGTTGCTGGAAGCGGGCGAAAATCAAAAAGTTTTAGAGTACGCGGATGCCATATTAACGGCGAAAAATAGGAGAGGCGGGGATTCAGTTAACAGCAACGGGAAGCGCGATGTCGCGTTAACGTCCTCTATGGCCACGTGCGAATACGCGCAAGAAGCTTTATATAGCTTAGGTAAACGACCAAGTTACGTGGAAGGAAGCGACATGCTAGAACTGGCGTTGAAAACATTGGAGAAGGCGCCGGGTGGCAAGTCCAAATCTTTCGCTCCGGATTTGAAGGATGCAATCTACAAGGAACTCGACGACGCGTTACCTGGCGTCGCGCTTGAACTGCTCGCGGTGCCTTTAGACCAAAGGCGAGGTCGCGAGCTCGGCTTAATGGCGTTGAAAAAGTGTTTATGGGCGAAACCAGGGGTCGATGAAAACGAAGCTCAAAACGACGACGCGGCGTTGATTTCAAAAGCAGATTTACAAGCGCAGTCGTCTCGCTTCTTAACCGCGTATGAGCACGCCGCGATGTTTGTTGAAGCGCCAGATCATGTCCCGGCTGACCCGGAAGAAGTGTACAGAGCTTCCATCTCGCACATTGTCGCCGGTCTAATGAGTGGCAACCCGTTGCTGCTCGTGGATGCGGATGACATCTTGGAACAGCTTGAAATCGCTGCTAAGAATACCAACCAAACTTCGGAAATTGGGGATGTCACCATCGAGCGCACGGTGTGCTTAGTGTTGCTCGGTAAAACGGAAGCCGCGTGTAAGCTTTTAGGTTTGTCTTCGGAGGAAACTTCCAACTCGGAAATGGCAACTTTCGTTCGAGAAAATTCTCCGTCTGGCGACGTCGTCGAAGGCGTGTGCGCCTTAGTCGATCAATGGATTCAGCAAGTCGCGTTTCCTCTTTTCAGAGACTCGGCGCGCGTTGCACCGATTTCTTTGGAACAGTGGTTCTCAAATCCGAAGGTTACTGGTTTTGTGGACAGATACGCACTTTCTCCGGCGTTTGCGAAGATTGAAGGTGCGGGATCTGCGGCCAAGCGCGCTTTGACGAAAGGTTCTGCGAGCGTGTTGAGTTCGTTTTTCCCGAGCGATGACGTTCCAGTCGCGTTGAAGAAAGATGTTACCCAGTACCGTGTAGGCGTGATCTCGCGATTAGCCTTTACTGGAGCGATCGTATTCAGCGCGATGAACTTCTTTGGCAACAACTCGAGCGCTTTTCAAAACGTGCAATTGCCCTCGTGGCAAAGAAGCGCCACCGAAAAGAAAAACGCGAATAAGAAATCTACGCCCGCGCCAAAAAAGAACACGAACAATAACAACAACCACAAGACGACGACGAAAGACAAGTACAGCAAATATAGTAGTGGTGGTATCAGTGGTTTGAAGCCGCCACAATTTCCAACTGTGCCGAAAATTGAAGTTCCCAAGATTGAGATGCCAAAAATTTCAGTCCCTTCGATCTCGCTTCCGAAACCGGTGAAGAAACCTATGGACGAAAGCACTGCGGAGTCGGTCGTGAAGAGATGGCAACAAATCAAAGCAAAAGCGCTCGGTAGCTCTCACGATTCTCGCGCGTTGAGCAATATTCTCGACGGACCGATGTTGAGGCAATGGACGTTGAGAGCAGAAGATGTCGCCTCTCACGGCTGGTGCTGGGAGTACGAGTTGAATAAACTGGTGATTGAAAAGATTGAAATTTACAACGAAGACGAAGCCATCGTAGAAGCGAGATTGACCGAGTTGGCTGTGTTGAAGGATAGATCCAAAGTGGACGATGACGATGTGTACGAGTCGACATATAGAGCACGATATGAAATGCGCCGAACTTCTGACGGTGGATGGAAGATCTTCGGCGGAAGTGTCGTGTATTAGATACTTTCTTTTTTTAATCAAATGATTATATGCGCGAAGAATAATAATACTGGTAAACTTGCAACGCTTAATTCAATGCTACTACTTATATATACAAAGTTGTTTTATCTGCTAAAATAAAGGTGGACTATAAAAAAACTACTACTGTATCGAACAACACGAAGGTTGCGCGTTACCATTCCCATTGACTTCTCCGCCGCTAAGCAATAACTTTGTCCCTAACGTGGCTAACTTTTGCGCCGAACTTCTCCTTCGCATGTTTGGCGGGACGACGTGCGCGTGCATAATCGTCGTGATTCCGGCGGCGGGAATACCGATCTGAAACAACGTCGCATCGTCGCACCCGTCTAGAACTTTACCTAAATAAAGTATCTTTATATCGTCCGTCGTTAAGTTATTCGTTATTGATGATGTTTTTCCTCCGTCTTTTTTTTCCTCGTTTTTCTTCGCGCGTTGTTCTTCCTCCGTGACAAACTGTTTCAGTTTTTCCTTGATGTCCAAGACGGTCGTTTTCGTGGACGAAAGTTCTATGGGACCGATGTCGTGCACGGAACTCTGCCTCCGAAACCGTATTCTGGAGATGTCCGAAACGTCTCTTTTATTCTCTTGTTCTTCTTCCTTTTTATCTTCTTCTTCTTCTTTCTCACCGTCGTCGTTTGTTCTTCCATCAGAGATTTTAGGTGATGACGACGATGGTGTTTGTGATGTCAATTCATTTTTTCCTTCCGCGTCAAAATGTCCTTCTCGTTTTTCTTGTTCTCGTGCAAAGGGATTGTTGTTATTGTTTCTACTCGTCGTGGTCACGGCGGTATCGTCGTTTACTTCTGCTTTTGATGCTTCTGATGATGATGCCATCTCTTCACACTCACTGCTTTTGCGCGTCGCGTGTGTATAATCAAGAATACAGTCTTCTAGGAGAGAGACACCCAAAGAAGAGACAAAAGAGGTTGACTTTTTACGTCGAAATTTTTTCGAAGAAAACGAAAAGAACGCAAACAAACAAAAAATCAAAGAAGGAATTTTTCAACGAAAAGAGTTCTTCTTCTCTCTTCTTTTGTTGAACAACGCGCCGCTTCCACAAAAAAAAGATCAAACACCTTTAGATCAAACAACAACAGATCTTTGAACGACGACGACGATAAGATGACGACGCTCATGCAAATGCCCGACGGGCGATTGATCCGTAAGTACTAATAGTAGCAAGTGTTTGTTGTGTTCTCTTTTTTTCTTCATCTCTAATTTTTTGTGTTGTTTGGTCAACGATGACGACCGGGAAAAGCGCCGATGATGATGAGGGAGATTCGACGACGACGACGACGACGACGTTTGCACTCTGCGCGTCCACCGAAAATTCCATCGTATCGTCCTCTCCTCGTCGTCTATTCTCATTTGTTCTCGTACATACACTTGTTCTCTTCTTTCTGTGTGTTG
>Ga0209714_1001638_pt1 | contig 11950 bp, 4 predicted proteins | sample COGITO_mtgs_1104_5_FD_185517 | JGI IMG/M metagenome (GOLD analysis project Ga0209714, IMG submission 185517) | Pelagic marine microbial communities from North Sea - COGITO_mtgs_110414 (SPAdes) (version 2) | ecosystem: Environmental > Aquatic > Marine > Epipelagic ...
TGTTGTATTGGCAGCCGAGGTAGTCGCGAGTGGACCTTCGTGTTTGATGGCAAATTTTCCCTCAAGTATTCTGACCACTCTGTCCTTTTTGGTAATGTCGTTCCATGCCATGAGGATGTCGTCGACGTACGTGGTGAGTATCACTGATCTGTCGTCGTTGAAGTAGAGGCAGGGGTCGTTGACTGATTTTATGAGGCCGCATCCATGGAGCTCCTCATCGAGCATTTCTCCCCATATCTTGCCACTGTCCACTCCACCATAGAGATTTCGTCGCAGGATTACCTTCATCGGTCGTCCCTCCGTGTCAAATTTGGCATGTCCAGGGGGTGCATGCATGATGATGAGTCGACGGGCCATCCCGTTGAGGTATGCCAGTGGTGCATCGAAGCATTCGAGGTTGTGTGTTGCTTGCGTTTCTGAGATGAGGGCTCTTGTTGTCATTTGTCTGATGACCGGAGAGAAACCGTCGTCTCGAGAGGTCATTGTGACGTCCCCATTGCCGCATTGTGTTATCCTGCATCGAAATTCTTTGATGAATCCCTTTTTGTCCGATTTGATTTTGTACGCCCACATTGAGTGGAGTATCTCGAGGTGATGTTTCTTGGCGAGGAGGTGGGCCTCTTTCTCTGTTATCCTATGGTCCTCCGTCGATGAAGCCTTGTTCCATTTTTTCGAGTTCGTGTAGTTCGCCTGCTCGTATATGCGGTGCAAATGCTATCGTCATCGCCTGGCGGTGGTTGGTCGGAACAGGTACTGTGTGTGCTTGTGTCGACGTGGCGTCAGTGCCAAGTGTTGGCTTGGGAATGTGTCGAAGGGCTGCCACTGTGGCGTTGTTCCTTTGGTGGTTGATCTCCCAGAGGAATTTGTCTGAGATGGACGCGTCAGGGGGTGAGGTCTGTGGCGTCTGTGTCGGCGATTGCATGAGTGGCTCTGTCAACGATCGTGGTAGCCGTTCGAGTCTGTCGAGGTGGTTCTCTAGGCTGTCGTATTGCTCCAGTCCCGCTGGGGATGCGTCGTTTCCCATTTCCGCGAATGACATGGAACCACCGTAGACGATTCCATTGTTGGTTGCGTTCAGCAGTAAAGCCTCCAGTAGTATTAAACTGTCCACTGTGAATTATTACTTGGAGATGGAGAGACCGAATCTGCATCAATTTTCTTCTTCCATGACAATCCATTCTTGAAACTTTATTTATTCACATTTTTTTGATTAACTGATTAATGAGGACATTAATTTGTGGGTTGATTGTGGGTTGATTTGAGGTTGGGCGTTTGGACATCAACAAATTTCACCATTTTTTTCTGGTCAAATGTCAGTCCCTGTTAAAAGGAGCAAAAGGGGGTCAAACTTGCCAAAATTGAAAAATTAATTCAAAATTTCCGTCCTAACTCAATCTATTCCTTGAACGGAGTTGTTTTTCTCCGCTTTTCTGCCCTCTTTCCCCTTTCGTTTCTCACCCAAATCCCAACACATTTTTGGTTTTTACCGAGCCCCCCCCCCCAACAAATAGCGACCCTTACTGACACCCCTGTCGGTCTCTGGAGACTGATCCAACTTCTTCACGACAAACTTCATAATCATATCTTCTTTGCTCTGTGATGACTGTACTTGGAGAAAATCTGCGGCGCTCCTTGGTAGTAACTTTGCAGTTCACCTTCATCGTTTTCATCATAGTCGAAAACGAGAAATTTAGGGTAGACTACAACACTACCTTTCTCGTCTCCCTCTTTGCGTTGGTTATTGTGTTCTGCCGCCGACTATCCCCAAACAGCTTTCAGAAGCAATTCTACAATATCATAATCAACTCACTGGTGTCTCTTCTGTCCATTTACTTATTTTATGATGCAATCCTCATTGAGGGCAAGATCGAGGAGTCTAAACAATCCTCGGAATCTATAGTTACTTCTTCAGCTCCCACGCCTCAACCAACGGTGCCAAGTGAAATACCAATACCCCCAGAACCGTACACTGGCAATTGTGTCTTTTTTGGAGGCGATGAGAGTTACAAAAATCATAATTTGGACGATACCTTCTTTCAGTACAATTCAGGGTGCACCAAGATTATGGATTTCGATCAATCCTATGCCGACATAATCCGAGATCGATTCGATGACTTTGACTCGGTGATGCAGCTACTGCCCGTAGTCGAGGATATCGGTACTTTGGAGCCCTGGCAAGACGAAGATGAGGATGAAAAGAAAGTGCTCCGCGATTTATGTTACAACAACTTTCGGGATGGCATCAGGTATTTCGTTCTTCCTCGGTGCTCATCGAGCTGCTCCCCCATGTCTATTCCAGATTTTTGTCGAGATACACTGCATCTGCACTGCAGCAAGGAGTACATCCAGTTTGTGCAGGAGCAACTAGTTCTATATAAAGCCCTTGTCATGAATCAAATTGGCAGGGAAGGCGATAATCAAGGAGCCGGCGAAATTAGCTTCGAGTGCCTCGTTGATGCTCTGAATTGGATGCTCAATTCAGATTCAGACGGTGATACGTGCGCCGGCATCGAAGGTTGGGATGACTCAGGAATCATTTCAGAGATAAGCCCTAATGCCTTGTCCCTGAACTTGAACCTTGAAATTCCCGACAGGTTTCCGGAGGAAAATCCTGGAAATTGCAGTTACTCTACCTGGAGCAATTGGAAAGCCGAGAAGCAAGAAGCAGAAGAATTTAATGCCAAGGTAAAAGAAGAAATAGAAAGGAGGAATCAGACCACTACAGCGACGGGTGACGAGGAGACGTCGATGATGACCACAACGACGGATGTGAAAATTGAAATAATGGCCGGCTCCAGTGAGCCGACAAGGACTACATATCCACCGAAAAGGTTTCGACAGCTGCTATTGTGTGCCTTGCTCACGTTCACTGCTCAGTACTTAACGGAGCTTCTCGGTAAAAGCAGCAAAATGAATAAGACGAAACCAATACTTGATGGCGATTTAGTTCAGGAGGCCGAAATGGCTGTCTCCAGCGATGGAATGATTAAGGGGGAGGGTACGCGGCGGCATCCCAAAACAGAAGTTCAGAGGAATACTCAAAAGTCCCCTGCGGGGAAGCTGAAGAAAAGTCAAACTGTCGGGGGAGGGGGAGGCCTTTCTTTCGTAGACCAGAAAAAACAAAAACCAGACATTCAAAAGGGCATCTCCTTCAATGATACAGATACACCGCAAATTGCTGACAGATTAACACTTATCTCCGCGTTTGGCCCCTATGGACTACTTGACGTTACCATCATCTATTTTCTTGGCGCAATACTCTTTCTAGTTGGCAGATCGTACGAGCGCAAAGGAATACAAACCAGATACGATGCCGGGGAGATCAACTTCGCCGCACTCTTGTTTTACTTGGCCGGAATCTTTGTAATAGATCGATTCCTTAAAGTCGTGGTCTTCTGGCGAGATTACGCCCGCAAACACGAGAACTTTTTCCAAGGAGGTTCTGACATCGACAGCAAAGTCAAACGCTTGAAGTTCAAGAAACTTATTTCAGCTCACAAGTTCTACATCGAAAAGTTCAGTATCGCGCACAACGGTGATTGGGCTTATCTTGTCGTCCTCTTTAGTGAGGTGTTCGAAATGGCCCTGCAACTCTTCAACATCAACAATTTGTGCACGACTATGACGTGGGATAGTCTAGCCGACTACAACACTATTGTAGGACTGAACGAGGTTGTCTTGGGACTAATAATCTTGATTCGCCCGACCATAAAAGCCGGCACGCTCACTACAGTTGACATCATTTTCGATCTCTCAATTGTCTACTTTAACTTGCAAGTCGACCGAGATGCCGGTAATGAGTCTGATGAACAAATTACCGTAATCTCGACTTTAGCTGTGGGTGTTCCACTCTTGCGCTCTCTAAGAGCTCTTGAATGGAGTCTCTACCACAATGTCCACACAACCATAGGAAAGCATATCATGAGTGATCAATTCGCAAAGGACGAGGTCATCGCTAAGCGGGAAGGATCTTTTCCTGATCTTCTCGCCAAGAAGATCATTGACGAGCTCAACAAGGGCGAAGAATACGAACGGTTCAAGAGGCATGATTTGGATGAGCGTAATAACAATGGACATCGCCGCAGACAAAAAGGCTTGCAAAGAGTGACTCCCAAGCAGCCAGATGACCCTGCCGAACCCAAGAGGGAGAGAAGAGACTCCCTTTATCGAACTGCTTTGGATGCAATCTCCTCTGTAAGGCGCGGCAGCGCGCAGTCCCTTCGATTTTCCACGGGAAATATTAGCAGAGGTGATAAGGGTATCGGACAGGGGGTCAAGTATTATCAGCAGCTTGGAGACGGGGAAAATGGGGAAGTTCTCACGGGTATCGTGATGTTCCACTTGAAGCACGCTACTCCTCTTCAGGTCCTCAATTTTTCCTATACTTCTACGACTCCCGAAGAAGCAACAAATCTGGGATTACCTGTCGAGGACGTTGTCCAGGTTTACAGTGAACGGCACCGATGCACTTACCACAGAGAAGAGTTGGGAAGTCAGAGAGTAGGTGTTGCGCCTCGAGATGCTTGCTACGATTCCATTTTTGTACCAATAGGTAAAGATAAGTTCCTCGTTGCTCACCGCAGCTGCCTGCATCAGGAAAAGCCTGCTTCAGCCGTGTTTGTCCGAAAACAGATATACTTCTTTGGCATCTTCTTGTCGGAAAGTATCGTCGACAAGGGATGCGACGTCGTGATGATTATGTCAGCAAACCACGGTTTGAAAATGCCCGACGTTGTTAGCAACAGCGTATGCATGGCAGAACTGAGTCGCCAAATGAGAGGTAAGCGTGTCGAGAATCAGTAAAGTAAATGGAGCAACAACACAGTCCAACCCCCCCCCCCAAACAAAACAATTGCCGGCACGAACTGCCGGCACGAACCTTTCGTCCCCTGTTGAGGCCGAATCCACTAACCCTCTTTCTCCCTCACACACTCTTGCTTCCGGACGACTGGGGTGCAGCGTACAATAAACATTTCCAAGACGAGGAGATGCGAGAAACCTGGCCGGATACCCTACCTTATAATAAACTTGGCGGAGACAGAAGCCCCGACGAAGGTGTTGAAAAGGCTGACCTCACGCCCTTACTCATGAAAAAAATGCTCAAATTTGATACAATTAGAGGGAGAATAGTTGGCAAAGTTGGCAAAGTTGACAATGTTGACAATGTTGGCAATGTTGACAGTGTTAGCGAAGGGCGAAGCGGCCATGTCAACGGAGCCAAGAGAACCAAGGAGGCCGAGGAAGCCGAGGAAGCCGAGGAAGCCGAGGAAGCCAAGGAAGCCGAGGAAGCCATGGAAGCCGAGGAAGCCGAGGAAGGCAGGGAAGCCAACAGAGCCGACAGAGCCGACAGAGCCGACAGCGCCAACGAAGCCAACGAAACTGGACAAGTCGGCGGAGTCGACAAAGCTAATGGAAATGGTAGAGAAACGCCCGTCTCCCCATTTCGCATCCACGAGAATCTGAAATCGATGTTCAAGGGGGCCCCCATCATCTTGAGTGAAAATCTTGGAAAGCGTAATAATCGAGGAGACAGTATCGTGAAGAGATTTGCGGCAACCATCTTTTTGGTTGTCGGTGTTTCCGTCATCAGTTTGCCTCCCATAACTGCGAGAAAACAAGAGAAGTACTGCATCGATTTGGTTGGAGCATGTGTTTGGGAGCGGACGGAGCCAAAACTCTTTTTCGGTAATGGCTTATTTGCCGGTGGTACTTGTTCCTTCAATAGGCCTGAAGGAGTGCTCGACTTAAGCAAATGCGATCCTCCCTTGGAGTCCCTCCCGCACGATCTTGTACATTACACGGGCATTGACGAAATTCTTGCCAGCGGTAACAGTATCAAGGAGTTTCCTCCGCTCAACTTCACAGTCCTCTTCGAGCGACTCGATTTGGCAGGGAATGACATCGTTCACTTTCCACTTGAGGTTGCGCGGAGTGGAACTTCCTGCAAAATAGACCTGGCAGATAACCCGACGGACGAAATTCTCACGTGGGCTTCCAGTGAGCTTGATGTTCACAATTTTCCGACAAATATAAGCTCCCTTCTCCCGAACTTGGAGCACCTGGACTTATCTGGCAATAACTTTACCTCCGAAGTTTTCCTCTTTCTGTCTGCAGATGCCAAACTCGGCGGAGTGAAAACCCTGGACCTGTCCGCGAACTCCATATCCAGCATAATGGATAGCTGTGCGGAAGAGACTGTCACGGTTCTCTACCCCAATCTAAATACCTTGAATGTGTCCCACAACAGAGAAATAACAACTCTCGAAAAAGAACAGTTCCTGCCCGTTGATTGGAAAGTGGACTTTTCTCACTGTAGTATATCGGAGAGCCCGAGCGTCGATGCATCAGTGAGTCTCCAACACCACGATTTGATCCTTAATGGTAATCGTGTCGGGTTCTGGGGGGACGATTCATTCCAGACATCTTGCGACGTTAATTCATTGTCCTCTTGCTCGCACTACGACTTGATCTATGATAACGGAAATTTGATTAGCAAGTTAGACTATTTTTTGGAGAACACTGACTTCGACAGAGGTCGAGGGTACTTTGAGCACGACGAGAAAAGCGACGATGAACAAACCTTCGGTCGGCTGAGCAGGATTCCATCTTGGCATGCACACTACGACAGCGTCGCTTTTTACAAGTTGGCCAACACGGGAGTGAGCAAAATTGCGGTCCTTCCGCCCGATCTGGAGGTCTTGCACATTTCGAGGAACCCGGCCTTGGAAAACATAACAAATGTGTTTGACCGTTTGGACAAGCTGGAAGTGGTAATGCTGGACAAAAACACGAACTTGGCACTCCTGGGCGATGGAATTTTCGGAAAGAACCGAAGGCTCAAGCACGTCAGGATACAAGACAACGCAATTGAAGCGTTTGATGCGTCGAGTCTATTCTCGAGCGACGGCGAACTCGAAACGTTGGTCCTACTGAACAACGACATTCTAGAATTGAGACCGAACACCTTTGCCGGGGGATGCTGCGGTAGCATCACCCACATTGACCTCGAGTATAACAAAATCGTGGAATTGAATGCTGAGGTATTCAACGGATTGAGCAGTCTAACGAGTCTGTCGCTGAAGGGCACCGGGAAAGCCAAAATCGAGAGGATCGAAGGGAGAGCATTTGAAGGACTCGAGAAGCTGGAGTATCTGAATCTGGCCAACAACAACATCACGAAGTTGCCAGAGAATTCTTTCGCTGGTCTTCCCAATCTTATTGGCCTAGAGCTGAGAGGTAACAAGATTGACGAGTTAGAGCAGGGCAGCTTTAACGGGCTGGCTTCCTTAGAGTGGATTCACCTGGGGGAAGTTACACTGAGGGAGGGCGAAGACTTGAAGAAGTGGGAAGACCACTACGCTTTCTTATCGGGGCTGGACACAATTTATGTCAACGGCGAGAACCTCACGTCTTCCAACAAGATATTTGAAGAGTTTAAAACCAACTTGACGGTATCAAGGGACGGCAACAAGGCAACAATTTACGCAAGCGACAGCGGATACTCGCGTTTCAAAGAAGAGGACATAAAGATCGCTTTCACAAATCACATCCTGGAACAGAATTCTTTCAGCGTTTACTTCGACGGAAATCCAGAAATAACATACGCGGACGCGCAGTCGACGTGTCGTAACGAAGGTGGTCACCTTGTGAGCATTACCTCCCAGGCGGAAGCGGACCTCATCTCGAGATTGATCTCCTCGTACAATGACGAAGACTATCAGGAAGACTTTAGCCAGTATAATTACTGGATCGGAGCGGACCGGAGTTCAAGCTTTGGGAGTACGCCGAACGAAGGAATGTGGACGGATGGCAGCCCTTGGACTTTTTGGAATTGGGATACTTATTCGAATCAGCCCAATGGCGAGAAGGACGTCTTCGATTTCGACAATGTTCAGTACTGCGGAGTTGAGAGCGAATGTTGCTATCGAGGTGGGCCGAACGAAAGGCACTGTTTTAACCCGTCGGACGTGGAAAAGAGGGACGAGAGCTTGGTATACATCAGCGGATGCCTCGATGGCAATTCTGAGTTTTCCTCATCCCTATGCTGGAATGACGAAGGGAAATACGAAAGCGAGGAAAGAGACATTTATGCATTTGGGCAATCGTGGGACAATCCGGATAAGACGGATAGGTTGGCCGACCATGTGGTGAAAGCGCGTTACATTTGCTGGATTCACTGCTCAACGGGTTCGTACAAGGTTGGCGATGGCTGCCAGACCTGCGACTACGGCTTCACCACGGCCGAGCCGGATGCTGAGTCAGTCGAGGACTGCACCGTCTGCGATGTCGGCTTTTACGGCGATGGTTCAACTTGCGAGAGGTGCCAAAAAGGAAACACTACGAAAATAGCGGGATCAACGTTGGTGGACGACTGCACATGTGAATACGAGTTGTTCAATGGGTTCTGCTTGTACCCGACTGAAAGAATCATGCAGGGTATTGTGAATTATGGCAAAAATTCAGACGTGTATTTGAAGGGGGGGGAATACACCCCATACACCTTCAACCACCACCACCACTCCCACAGCAACAACTTTGAGTTAGTGTTCACCGAGGCGATATCAGTCTTGTGCGCGGACAGCGATGATCAGTGTGTTTTCGATGGAGACAACAAGTACAGACTTATCCACACTAAGGGTGTAAGCGACGGAGATGCTCGTTTTGTTGGCCTCACCGTCACGAAAGGTTACAGTTTCGACAAAGGCGGCGGCTTATTGGTCACAGAGAGGAGTTCTGTTGTGCTCGATGATTGTGTATTTAGACTCAATCGGGCACAGGTGGATGGCGGAGCAATGTTTGTTGATGGTAGCAGTGTCGTTGCGATAAAGCACTGCGTTTTCGTCGACAATAGGGCTACTTACGGGAACGGTGGGGCGCTCTACGTGCAGGAAAGCTCTTATGTCATTTTTTATGCAAACAGCTTCTCTAACAACAATGCAGAAACTGGCTTAGGGGGTGACTTCTACGGTCATCGATCGGAGTTAGTCTTTCAAAGATGTGCTGCTGGTTACTACAACTATGAGGAAGGGGATGCACTTGACGGTAAAGGCACAGACATTTTCGTTAACAACGAGAAATGGTTTCATGAGAATGATTTCATGGACATGAATACTGGTCTTATGATCAGTGCCTCTTATGACTATATGAACTCTGGCAGCTGCACCCCTTGCCCGAGTGGGAAATTCAGTTTTGAAGGATTCGCAACCTCCTGCCTGGACGTCTGCCCTGTTGGCTCTTACATATCCTCATCGGGAAGAGGTTGCATCCAATGTCCCCTTCACTCGAGTACACCTGGACCAGGATCGGCATCCTCCAGGGAGGAGTGCAACGTCTGCGACTCCGGTTATTTTTTTGATGGATCAATTTGCCGCCCCTGTTCGGCAAGTGCCTCGACGCCTGGATCTGCAGACGATCTCAATGTGTGTATTAGCAGTTGCCGAACAGGTTTTTTCGGTGTAGATAGCGTTTGCAGAAGCTGTTCATTCCTGAAGTTTACCGGGTGGGTGAGAGACGGAGCACATGTTCCCAACTCAGAAATCCCGAGGATGATTCGTACCTATTTAGCAGTTCAATTGGCCCCAGTCTACCGAACAAGACACATCGTGTACGAAGTTGATCCAAGCCTAGCGGATGCCGAAGGCTGGCAATACGTAGATGTCGTGGTGCCGGTCAATCCCGTCGGCGGGGAGAAGGTTGAGTTTTGGGTCCATTCAAAAGGTCCAGCAAGTGTTGGTGTAAATAGTTATGCTATTTATTCAAGAAGTACAGTGACTTGGAAAGATGTCGTCTTGTACCACCCTGATTCCACCGAGACTAGACTCGAAGACATTGAAATTGAAGAGGGTTCGGAACTGTCAATAGGAATTGAGCTATCACAGTGGGCTGTCTCTTGTGAAAGCTGTTACAGCGGAGTCACGACGCAATTCGATGGATCTGAATCGTACGAGCAGTGTGCAATCTGCGCAGTGGGCTTTTATCGGAATCCCACCACAGGTCTTTGCGAGAGCTGTGGGGGAGGAACTACGGCCAGTCCCGGTTCTACGTCCGTGAATGACTGCATCTGTAAAGTTGGCTTTTATCTTGACCTACACGAGGGGAGATGCGTCACCTGCGATGCATCAAGGGCAACTACGGCTAGTACTGGATCGACTAGTTTGTCGGACTGCTTATGCTATGCTGGTTTCTATAGAGACGGAAATAACGGTTGCGTCAGCTGCGGGGAGGGAACGACCCTTTCAGCTGGCTCGACTTCAGCGAATGATTGCATATGTGATTCGGGCGCTTATCTCGACCGTGAATACCCAAGATTGAGTGGCTTGACGAGGGAGTGGTTCGCCGGGGATTGCTCCAAAGCTACCTCCGATCCGAGGGGCTGGTTCAGAACCGATGGGGTGCCACGAGGAGGTGAAGATGGCGGCCCAATGTTTTTTGAGAGGGTTACCATCCCCCCCCAACCTTTAGATGAACATTCTTTCCGTTTTTCAGGATCTTTTATCCCTAAGGAGAGTGGAACCTACCGTTTCGTTTTGATTTCAGACGACGGGTCGTGGTTATTTATCGGTGGACATATGGTGGTTGATAACGGCGGTTCGCACAGACAGTGGAAAAGAACGGGGTCGATCGAATTGGTCGAAAATAGAGAATACGACGTCGAGCTGTTGTACGGCCAAGGCTTCTACAGTGGTGTATTGGAATTGCAATGGAAAGGCGGCAGAGTGAGAGATTACACAACAGACTTGAGAGGTTACTTTTTTGTCAGTAGTAAATACCATGCCTGGTTGGATTACGAGGCAGAAAAAGTTGACCGCTGCGTCACCTGCGGATTTGGTAGGTCGACGACCACGGCCTGGGTCCCACTAGCCGGAGTGGAGCAATGCCAATGTGAGATTGGTTTCTATACCAGCGACATGGGTTGTGTAGACTGCGGGATTGGCTTTGTGGAGTCTCATGACAACGAAGTGGAACCCAATAATGGCTGTACTTGCGCGGCGGAAGTTTCGGATAACATTGGGGGAGATGGGGGGGGTGTGTGTGCTGTTGACACAATTTCCTTGGCAGAAGCCTGCGAGGATTTCCCTAATTTTGATGGGGAGCTGAAGGCCAACATGAAAACACTTTGGTTGAGGTCTGGGACCCTCACTGGGCCCGAAGTTGATAATAATAATAATAATAATAATAATGTTGTAGCTATAAATAGGACTATCGCCATAGAGTGTGTCGAGGAAGACAACTCGTGTGTTCTTGACGGCGAAAACGAGCGGAGGGTCATTGAAATCACCAACAGTACTGCAGAAGTTGACCTAACTGGCTTGAGCATCGTTCGAGGATATCATACAATTGGCAGCGGCATCTACATCTACAAGAGCTCCCTGAGTTTGACGAAAAGTATCATAAGCGCCTGTACCTCGACTGCTGGCGGCGGAGGTGTGTACATAAAAGGGCAAGGAAGCACAATTGTCATAGTTAACTGTGTCCTAAAGGACAATACGGCAACTGATGGACCTGGTGGTGCTATATACGTAGATACAGAGGAGGGCTACAAACGAAATAAGATGTATGACTACGTTGTGGTTAGCTCTTATGGTGTAGAGTTTAGTGGCAACAGTGCGATTGTTTCCACTAATGGTAATGACGTCTACAGTACTGCAGACGGTATCATTGAAGTGAGAGACTGCGGGATGGGCTTCAGCGGCGGGGAAGAAGGCGTCAGCCTAAACATCGCCGGTGAAGGCGAGTTCCGAGGAACCCTTCGAAGCTTCACTGAGTGTGCATTAATATAACAGTGTAAAGTGTGTAACGGTGCTATTATTTAATACATTTAGACTTGCGAAGACATTGAAATTCGTTGCTTGGGGGGTCGATGCGTCAGAATCGAGGTAAATGTAGTCAGCCACTAGTTTCCGAATTAAGAATTAAAGAGATCAGATATTTTTCCCTTCCTGCAAAAAGT
>Ga0209714_1001645_pt1 | contig 11922 bp, 10 predicted proteins | sample COGITO_mtgs_1104_5_FD_185517 | JGI IMG/M metagenome (GOLD analysis project Ga0209714, IMG submission 185517) | Pelagic marine microbial communities from North Sea - COGITO_mtgs_110414 (SPAdes) (version 2) | ecosystem: Environmental > Aquatic > Marine > Epipelagic ...
AAAAGAAAAGCAAAAAAAAAACCACAAGGTATATTAAAAAAAATGTGGTATCGTATAACTGGAAAAACTAAAAAACAAGAAAATGCAGCAAAAAAATTATATAATGTTAATAAATTATTAGAAGAAACAAAACAGTATAACAATTCACAAGAAAAAACAGTAAAAAATATAGAAGCACAAGCAACACAAAAAGCAACACAAAATCAAATAAAAAGTTTACAAACACAATTAGCAACTCTACAAAAAACAAATGCTACAATTAAATCTTCTACAACACCATCTTCTACAACACCATCTTCTACAACAACATCATCTAAACCACAATCATCTAAAACACAATCTTATCAAGATATTAAAACTAGAATACCTACTAAATCTAAACTAGGAACATATTTTAGTAATAGAGGTAAGGAAGCAAAAAGAACAAAAAGAAATGTAGCACATGGTTGGCAAGGTGTTAAAAATAAATTTGGTAAATGGGGAAGAAGTATAAAAAAGAAAACACCAAAAATATCACTACCTACATTTATAAAAACACGTAAAACTAAATCAAAGAAAACTTTAAAGACAACTTTTGGATATAATCATAATAAAGCACAAGAACTTATTGCTAAACACGATACATTTTCTACTCAAATTAAACAAATAGAAAGCACATATCCATATGATAAAAAATCACCAGATTATTTAGCAAAACAAGCCAAAGTTCAATTACTAGAATCAAAACAAAAAAATTTAGAAGGACAACTTAGATATACTACAAAAGATATATCAAAAACAAACACAAATTTTATAAAAAATAATGGTAAATTTAATATAGAAGCACTTAAAACTAATATAACAGGTAAAAAAGATATTTATGAATTTAATCAAAAACGTACTAAAGAAAATATATTACAAAATATAATACAAAAAAGACAAGAAATTGAAAAATTAAAAACTAACAATAAACCAATAAATAAAAAAACACTTAAAACAGCACAAAAAGACTTACAAAAACTTGTTAAACAAAGAACAAAAATAGAAAAATCAAATACTATTAGTAAATTAAACGCACGTAGTAAAATGAAAAGTTCAACAATATTTGGAAAGAAATTAGGAAATATGGGTGATAAATTAGGTGCTTCATTAAGTTTTAAATCAAGTTTAATTAGAAAAAATACTTTATCAAATCCAGACAAAAAAGCAGTATTAAAAAAATATACATCTAAAGAAAAATTAGAAAAAGCAAAGAAGATAGAAGAAGATGTAGTTAATATGTTTAAAAATAAAAATATAAATATAGATATAAATAATTATGAATTTAAAAACGAACATTTAAATGCTCTAAAAAGTTCTCCAGATAGAAAACTTTTTAAACAATTTCTAAATTTACAAGAACACAAGAAAAAACTTAACAAAATTATGTATGGAAATACTACATCAAAAAACACAATAAATAAATTAACAAATAAAAACAAATATAATGAATTAGTTACCAAATTACAAAATTCAAAGATTACTTTTACTCGAAATGATTTAAATAAGCTTCAAGACTTCCAAAGTAGACTTAATTTTAGTCCAAATAAAGACTTACAAAAATTAATTTCTCTAAAAGAAGATGAATTAGATGGATATATTACACTTGCCCCCCCCTAAAAAATAAATCTCCAAACAACTTAACCAATTTACAAAACCAACTGGGTAAATAATTAACATTCTCAAACAACATTATAAATAATAATCACCATTATCATAATAATTAAAATAAGACTTAATACAATCCAATTTCCTTTAATTGTATTACATTTACCATTTTTACTACTTTTTAATCCATTATAATTTGTTTCATCATTATTATCATAAACATTTTCATTTATATTAACAGTAAATCCTTCACTTATACCCATTATTTTATTAGAAGGGTCATTTAATTTACCATTATAAGGATAAACCATTTTTCTTTTTATATTTTTATAATTATCATTATAATTATTATTTACATTATTATTTTTATAATTATTATTTACATTATCATTTCTATAATTATTATTTTCATTTTTTTTTTTATTAGTATTATTATTAGTGTTGCTAGAAACATTTTTTTTTACACTATGGTATTTATCCCAAAAACTAACACTTTCTCCGCCTAAAGTGCTTTCAGCCCAATTACCATTAACCCATTGTGGTGGTTGTGCCACATTTAATTTATTCCATCTGTATTCAGGACTGGTGCTAATTTTTCTATTACCTATTCCTGTTCCAAAGGCTACGGGGACAAAATCTTCGTGTATAATATCATTACCAAAATCTGTTTTATCATAAGAAAGTCCTGTATAACTTGATTTATCACTATTGCTATATTTATTTGTAACACCTGTATAAGTTCTATTAAGATATATCTCTTTTCCACAACTATTTATAATTTTCTTATCAAATAAAACCATTACTGAAGGATTAAAATACATATTTGGTCCGCTATAACTTACACCTCCACTAGCGTAATGTTCATTACCATCGGCACCACCACTACCTTGACCGCCACTATTATAAACTTTATCACCATTATTTGGGGTAGCAATTTGAATACCAATAATTCCTATGTCTATAGCATCAGCAATATTACTTGGTAAATCATCAAATAAAACAACCCGTTTAAAATCTTCTATTTTATAATGTTTCATTATTTTATAGATATATTCATTTTTATTAGGGGGTAAATTAAAGCCCCTACAGGTTCTTTCATCATAAACAGGAGCAATAAGATTATTTCTAGTAAAAAAAGTTTGATTAAATCCCATAATTCTATCCATATAGGCTTTAATGATTTCATAGGTGCCAAAACTAGCAATTGCTACATATTTTCCGTGTGTTATTAAATATTCTACTAATCTTTTAAAATATCGCCAATGAGGAACTTCACTTGTAAGTTGAGCGTCTGTTCTTTCTCTTATAGCAATAGGATCCATATTTGATTTATAATAATACTTTGTATCAATAAGCGTGTCATCAAAATCCCAAACCCATAATTTACATTGTTTAAGAAGATAATAAGAAATAACTAAATCATTTTTATAGGTTTGTTTAGTTGGTGTTGGTGTTGGTGTTGGTGTTGGTGTTGGTGTTGGTGTTGGTATAGGTCTAGAATTATTATTATTTGAGTTTGACATTTTTTACTTTTATATTAAGACTATATTATTTAATTTGATATTAATTATATATTATTTAATTTGATAATAATTATAAAAAAATAAAATATTAAAAAAAGTCAATAGATAGATATCTACTGTTTTTGTTTTCAAACTTGACCTCCCATATTATCAAAAGGATTTGGAACATTATTGGCACCTAGAGGTGCCGGTGGCACATCCTGGTCGACCACATTTCGATTTCTTGGTCGTATAACCAAGGGAGGAGGTCTCGGACGGTTTTCCGGACGGTTTTCCGGCATCATGTTTCTATAATCATCAAACTCCTGCCTGCCCCGGTTGACCACATTTTGATTTCTTGGTTGTATAATCAAGGGAGGAGGTCTCTGAAGGTTTTCCGGACGGTTTCCCGGCATCAAGTTATTATTGTTTAGATTATTATTGTTTAGATTTACCATTTTCAAACCAAGAAGCAACTATTATAAATTATATACTAATTATAAAATACAATTTTTTTCAATTTTTCCAATTTTTTCTATTTTTATTTTAATTAAATAAAAATATTATATAATATTAATACTATAATTATAAAACTATTCTCCAGAACTATTTTTTATCATTGTAATTTAATTCTAATTAAAATGGCTGATTATTCTATCTATTTATTTCACATCTTATTTGTTGGTCCATTACTTATTGCTATTGGTTTATATCACGATCATAAAAATTTCCCTAAAATGATTTGGGATTTACTTGTTATTATGGGTATGGGTATTACATTATACCATAGTTTTTTGGCTTATAATAGATATCAATTAGTTAATTCTAAGTAAATTTTTACTATAGTAAACTAAACTATAAAATATATATAACATAATAAAAATAAGAAAAAAAATAATTCATTAAATTTTTAATTTTTTATTTTAAATTAAAATTAAATTAAATTAAATTAAGTTGAGTTAATTTAAATAAATTTACATACCTCCAGGGAAGTTAACAAGGTTGGCACCAATACCAAAACCAACGCCCATATTAACGGGATGGCTTAAAGAAGGCATCATAGTGTCAATAATAGCGAAGGTGCTAGCGGCAACAAGAGCAAGGGCAATGACGGCTTCAAAATCAAATTTATTTTTAGGAAGGATAATAGCAGCAATAGCAACAATTAAACCTTCAAGGACGTATTTAACAACACGTTTGCAAAGTTCGCGAGAATCCATTTGAATAATTAGTTTAGTTTAAATAGTTTTATAAAATTGAATATTTATATTTTACAATATATTATATTATACAAAGAATAAAAATTTTTTAAAATAAATAAATTAAATAAATTAAATAAAATAAATAAATTAAATAAATTAAATAAATTAAATAAATTAAATAAATTAAATAAATTAAATAAATTAAATAAATTAAATAAATAAACAAATTTAAATTAAATAAATTAAATAATAATTTTATTTTAATATAAAAACAAAAAATATAATTTATATATGATAAAAAATAACACGTTGATAATTTTAATACATCATAATAATACTAATTAAAAATGGAAACTACTATTTTAGAAAACCAACAAATAGTTGAAGAAACTAAACAAGACAAAATAGTTGAAGAAACTAATCCACAAGAAAAAGAATATCAATCTCAACAATTAGAAATACAGCAACCACATCAATCACATCAAGTATCATCTTTAAAAAAAAAGAATACATCTGTGGATTATAAATATATTTGTATTAAAAAAGACCAATTTGATATATCAATGGTTTATTTAAATTATTTAAGTTTACAACAAAAGAAATTTATTGAAATTATTTATAAATCGCCGTCTGTTTTTCTAGATGGTCTCTTTTTCAAAACACCATTAATATCACATAAAGATATTATTATTTATTATAAAGATACTAAATATAATTCTTTAAATAATCCAACACTTAAAATATTATTAAATTATAAAGAGCATTCGGCATTTATTAATATTTTAAGAAGTATTGATGAATATATTTCGAATTATATAAATAAATATTCAACTGAAATTGAAAATAATTTACAAACATATTATAATGATTATCGTAGTTTATTAAATTTTAATTATGAACAGATTATTAAATTTAAATATAATAATATAATTGAATTACATATGAAATCTTATTTAGAACCAAGTATGATTACAAAAATCGAAACTAATAAAGACACTATAAATTATAATTTTACATTCAATATTTCAAATATTTATTTTAGTAATAATAATAATTTATTACCATTGGTAAAATGTAATAAATGTGAAGTCATTACTTAATATTAAATACTTTATTATTTTTTTATTATTTAATATTTATTACTTTATTTAACTATTTAACTATTTAACTATTTAACTATTTAACTATTTAACTATTTAACCATTTTAATTTTTCTTTTATATAAATTATTTATATGTAAATTTTAATATTATATTAAAATAGTAATAAATAATTATTTTAAAGATTATTTTAAATAACTATATTATTTATAAAATAAATATATTAATAAATATAAATAGAAAACTATAATTTAATCATTATGACATCAACTAATCCAAATCCTACAAACCCCAATCCTACAAATCCTAATAGTACTAATCCCAATCCAGTCCCATCATTAGCAAAATGTAATGGTGGCACTCCTCCTAATTATAGTAGTTTAAGAAAAGATAATATTGATAAAATAAAAACATATTATAATACATTATTAGATAACTATACCAAAGCCTATACAGAATATACAACTAATAAAAATAGTACCATAATATCAGATAGAGAAGACGCCGAGGCTATATTAAAACCAAGAGCCGAAGCATACAATACACAAATTATAAATCTTAGTAAAGAACTTATCACATCGGTGAATAGAGATACAGATTTAATCTTAGACCAAAAAAATGATTTGGAAGAAAAACAAAAACAAATTGATACATTATTAAATAATACTAAAATGTTAAAATCTAAACAAAGAGATAGCACAATTTCTGAAAAAGCACGTAATGATAGTTTAAACACTACTAAAGTAGGAACAGAAGAATTACAATTTACATCACATATGTATATGGCTTTTAATATATTATTAGTTATATTAGTTGTTGGATTTATTATTTATTTAGTATATTCAAATACTGATACAACAACAAATAATAATCAAAATTCAATTAATTCTATTTATAAAAATATAAAAAAAAACAATTAAATATATTCATTTTATTTTTATTCATTTTATTTTTATTCATTTTAATTTTATTCATTTTAATTTTATTCATTTTAATTTTATAAATTAAAATATATTAATAAAATATAAATATAATAATAATATAATAACTATTATAATAAGTAATATAATATAATAACTAAAAAAAATGGAAATGAGTAATGCTGATTATGAAATATTATTATCTGATATAAAAAAAACAATAGATAAAAATGATGAATTGTTTAAATTAATTCAAAAAGCAAATTACCCCGACGCAGGTTCTTATTCTAGCAATCTTTTAAATTATAAAATAGATACACAAGTGACAGATTTAAAAAAAGCAAGAACTCAAATTTGGGACTTTTTATCACAAAAATATGAAGAAAATTCAAATCTAAGAGCCTATTATTTTAGTGAAATCCGTAAAGTTGATACACATATTGAAGAATTAGAAAAAGAAAAAACTAAATTAATAAATAGAATAGAAACTAATAAAATTAAACAAAATACATTTAGTAAATCATTAAAAAATGAAAAATATAATTATTACAAAATGGAGTATTATTTATTCCTTTATAAATTACTTGTGTTTATTCAACTTGCGATTTTAGCAGTGATTACCTTATGTATTGTTGGTATTTTACCTAAAACAACGTGCTTAGTTCTTACAGTCATTATTTTAATTGCTACTATTGCTTTTGTATCCTATTATGTATTTTATGTTAATATTGGGCGTAGTAAATTTAGTTGGGGTAAATTTGAACATAACAATGATGTTTCAGCAGTTAAAGGAGGTCAATGTGTTGATAGCACTGGTGTTTCTCAAAGTGATAAGGCTAAAGCCAATGTTGATGCTAAAATAGATGAAATTATTAAAGAAAGTAAAAATGATGAACTATGTGAAGATGAAAATTGATATATAAATTGATATATAAATTAATATAAAAATTCATATTAAAAATTCATATTAAAAATTGATTTTAAAATTATTATTTTGTTTTTAAATATTTTTAATTATAACCAATACTATAGTATTTATATAAAAATTGATATAGACTTATTATATCAATAAAATAATAGTATAAATGTCTATTAAAGATAAAAATAATGATAGTCTTATACTTATATTTAAACATAACTCAGTTATAAATAATGAAAATGATGAAAATATTGAAATGTCATTAAATGATTTTCTATCTAAAATAAATCAAATCACATCTTCAAAAAATATTATTGACGTATGTAATAGTATTGAATTATATAAACCTTCTACAATTAGTTATTCAGCATCAGAAGCAATACATTATAAAACTGCTTTACGAGGTGATAATAATAGATTTATTTATAACTATATGATTAAAAAAATAAATTGTGATATCAATCCTAGTATTAATTCTACTATAAAAAAAGGTATTGCTATTATAAAATGGAAATTATATGATTTTATGATAAAAAGAGAAAAAGAAAAACGAAGAATGAGAAAAGAAATAGATTATGATGATTCAATTATCAATTGGTTAAGTTTATTAATTGGAATTTATCTTTATTTTGATGAAAAAGATGAAATGAATTTTAAACAATCAACATTATTAGAAGAAATAACGAAGCCATTTACTAGTCATAGTTTTACATCTTCTCAATATTAACTATTAAATTATTTTTTTATCATAATTATTATTATATTTTACATAATTATTATTGTATTTTACATAATTATTATTGTATTTTACATAATTATTATTGTATTTTACATAATTATTATTGTATTTTACATAAATTTTTTTAAGACTTTTTCTATTTTATCTTGTTTTACTTTACCAAATGTAATAATTTGAACTTTATTAAACTCAAATAAGTCATTTGCACTTAATTTTAATTGTTCTTCTGTAATAGATTGTATTTTCTTTATTCTCATATCAATTGTTTCAAAAGGTTTATTATATAAAATTTTCGAAGAATAATATTCATTTTCATCTTCAATATCATCAAATGATGTTTTATATATATCGCAATAATTTTTTTTATTATTTTCAAGTTCAGTCTTATTCGTACCGTGTTTTTTAAATTTAACTAATTCTTTAAAGATATGTTCTAGACAATTTAATGTATCATCAGGCTCATTTTGGGTATAAATATTAAAATACCCTACTTCTTCATAATTAGTTATATCACAACTAATAGTATAGGCTAATCCTAGTTTTTCTCTAATTTCTACAAATAAACGACTACTCATATTACCACCTAAAATATTATGAAGTAATTTATAATAATAGTTGTTTGGGTCAAAATAGCCTTTGGTTTTAAATATAATATTAACATAATCTTGAGTTAATTTTTTAGAAATACATTTTACTGAATAATAGGGATTTTTATCTACAAAAGGAACTATATGTGATACTTTAGGTTTATTTAAATTCATTGGTATAGGTATTGAAATAGGTATGAAATTATTATGGGTTATTTTTTTTGATTTTTTTGTTTTTTTTATTTTTTTTGATTTTTTTGTTTTTTTTGTTTTTTTTATTTTTTTTGTTTTTTTTGTTTTTTTTGATTTAAAATCAGTTGATTTATGTGTTAGAGTATGATGTATAGTATTATTTAGATTATTAATAAACATATCATTTGTGCTACATTTAGATTTAATAGGTTTAAAATAGTTATTTATTATTGTCATATATTTAGTATCATATTTACCACTAAAACTAATAAGTAAATTAGATGGTATATAATGTTTTTTATAATACTCTACAATTTCTTTTTTATTTATATTATTTAATGTATCTAGACTACCTATAATAGTATGTGCTAATGGATGACCTTTAAATATATATTCTTCAACAGTATCATTAACAACATTATCTATATCATCTAACCCGTCATTGTATTCTTGAATAATTACATTTCTTTCTGTAGTAATATCTTTTTGTCTCATAAAAGAATGATATACCATATCACTTGTAATATTACATATTAACTCTACATTTTCTTTAGTAGAAAGAAATTTATAATGATAAGCAGTAATATCTTTACTTGTATAAGCATTAAAAGAAATGCCGTTTGAATCAAATGTTTTAGATATATCTAGATAATTAGGAAATTTAGGAGAACCTTTAAATAACATATGTTCGATAAAATGACTAATACCATAGACAGCGGGAGTTTCATTTTTACTTCCTACTTTAAAATAAAAATATAATGATGCTGATTCTGTATCTTTTCTATTAGGCATAATTAATACCTTTGTTCCAGATTTATTTTTATATAATTTCATTTTAGTTTTATGATTTGATTTTTGTTTTTATGATTTGGCTTTTAGTTTTATAATTTGGCTTTTAGTTTTATGATTTGTCTTTTATTTATATTCTTAATTTCTATTAATTATTAATATTATTATTTTATAAAGTCGTGCTCGTCAATTATTATAATTATATAATCGTTGTTTAGTATAATAAGTATTTGATATAATTTTATAAATAAACTAAATAATAAATAGTAAATAATAAATAACAAATACTATAATGTCAAATAAACAAGATTATAGAACATCGTTTATACAATCACAACAAATAAATCAAAAACAACAACCCAATCAACCTCAACAATTACATCAACAACCTTATTTAAAACAATCTTCTACCAATTTAAATGCTCAATTAGAAAAAGTTAATACATATTCTAATACTGATTCAATACAACCAAAGTATTCTCTAGAGACACAACAAGATACAAAACAATATTTAAAAGCAGATAATACTAGATTAAATTATGATAATAAAAATATAAATTTACATAACACTAGATTTACTAGTGATATTATTAGTAATAATCAAATAAAACCAACGGGACAAAATGGACAAAATATTAAAAACGGTCAACATGGGCAAGCAAATAATAATCAAGTATCTCATTCAAATTCAAATTCACAATTTATAACTAAAGTAAGTGATAAAATATATACACATTTTAAAACTAAATATCCATCAACAATAGATGCTTCTGGATTTAATAAAAATACTATAACTACGATTATTAATCAATCTATTAAAAAAGCACCTTTAAATGAAAAATCGATTAATAAAATAATTGAAATCATTGACCATAAGTTTAAAATGACAATTAATAGTGATAATAGAAAAGGATCCCAATACAATACAAATTCATTTTCAATGGATGAAGAAAGTAAAATATCAGTTGATAAATATCTTGAAAATTATACAAACAAAGTCACAATTTTATCAGATAATGGTGTTAGTGGTGAAAAAGCATTAGAAGCGGATTTACCAAAAACAATGGCACCAATGAATGATACAATTAAAATAGAAAAACCTGAACCATTTAGTGAAGATTTTCCAATTAGAGATAGAGAAAAACAAACAGATATGTTAAATTCTGAAACACGTGAATATTGTTATTATGTTGTTATTAATTCTAATGATAGAAATATTGTAAAATCACCTAATCCTAATGAGTTTGTTATTGAATTTGCTCCTGCTCCTTCTGGAGATAGTCCTCAATCGGGTTATGTTGATAAAGCATTTCATAATATAAAAGCGTGTGAATTATTAAATGTTTCTATTTTAGATACAAGTGGTGAGGGTGATTCTAGTGTAGCAACACCTGCTAGTTTTCCTTATTTATTATTACAATTTGATGAATTACAAACTAATTATTATGGAACAAATTCAAATTTATCAAAGGCATTTGCTATTTTAACAGATTATACAAAAACAGGTAATTATAAATATTATAAATTATTAGGTGAAAGTTCAGAAAGTAATATTTATAAAGTGTATAATCCTAGAATAAATTTAACTAAATTAACTACACGATTATTATTACCTGACGGAACACCTTTTAATTTTGGAGCAACACATACAAATGATACATCTAATTCGTGTATTACATTTGGTTTAAGATTAACAACTATACAAAAAACATTATCAACTTCTTTTTTAAATAATGCTTAATTATTTATAAAATTAATATATATATTATATAAAATAAAAAATAAATAAAATGATTACTATAAATAATTCTTGTTAATTATCTCCTTTTATATTTATAATAAATGTAGTTATTGGCATTTATTGTAATTATTACTTATATAGTTTCTTATTTTTTACATTATTTATAACATCAGTAATATATCATAGTAATTACACAGATTTTACTTATATATTAGATAAAACATTATGTTTTTATATAGTATTATATGGAACACTATTATTTTATCAAAAAGGAAAAGAACATTTTACACTTAATAATAATAATAATAATACTTTAACTACTAAAATTTTATTTAATTGTAAAATTATTTTATTTTTAATAGTAGTTATATCATTTTTAACAGTAATTTATTTATATTATTATGGTTATTATAATAAAAAATATGTATTTAATAAAGATTTAACAATTGGATGTTGGTGGCATTCATTTATACATTATATATCTGCTTTTGCACATAGTTTAATAATGTTAATTTAATTATACTCTCTTTTTTATTTATTTTTTATTTATTTTTTATTTATTTTTTATTTATTTTTTATTTTTTTTTATTTTTTTTTATTTTTTT
>Ga0209714_1001662_pt1 | contig 11856 bp, 6 predicted proteins | sample COGITO_mtgs_1104_5_FD_185517 | JGI IMG/M metagenome (GOLD analysis project Ga0209714, IMG submission 185517) | Pelagic marine microbial communities from North Sea - COGITO_mtgs_110414 (SPAdes) (version 2) | ecosystem: Environmental > Aquatic > Marine > Epipelagic ...
CTTCCCGCAGAGACAGGTCGGAGCGTTTAGGTCAAATTCATCCTTCCACAAGAAGTAATTACACTTTCCGCCCGACTGCGGTTTCACACAGCAATAGTAATCGCGATCGGGATTGCTAGCAGAAGACGAGGTGCGTACAGCACAGTAGTCGCCACAGTCACACTTGGGGTTATTTTCATACGAAGGGTCAGGTGGCTGTTGAGGCGCATTAGGCGCATCATTGTAGTAGTTGTTAGTTGTGGAGGAGACATACTTTTGCTGTTGATTCTGCCTTTGTTCCCGTTGCATACTGCCCCAGCTGTCTACATTGCTATTACCATAACTATTACTAGAGATGCCACCAATATTACTGTTGCCGTTATTATTCCCACTTCCGGTGGGGAAAGATATCGAATTCTTCACCCTGCTTTCCTGAACCACACTCTCGATATCAATATCCATGATTGCGTCATCAAGCATGTCTTGGCTCATTGATGGCCCCCCTGAATTTTGATTCGACATAGCCTGGGGTTTCGACTGATTCGTGGCGTTGGGTTGATGATATTCTGTTTGTTGCTGATATTGTTGTGGTCGGGGTCGTGGTTGTGGTTGTTGTGATTGTGGTTGTTGTGATTGTGGTTGTTGTGATTGTGGCTGCTGTGGCTTTTCTGGCCACGACGACTGGATCGGCGGCGTGAAATGTCCAACGGGCTGCGAAGGTGGCACGGGCTGCGGTGGTGGCAGAGGCGGATCCACGGTTTTTTCACCCCACCCCAACCCGCCTTCAAAGTCCTTAAACCTCCTCCTCTCTTCCTTCTCCCTCACTCTGTCTCCTCCAAAGGTCTTTCTCGCCCCCTTAGGTGAATTGAACTCGTTCGGAAGTATACCATATACAGCATCTGCACCAGGCTTCCGACGACGTCCAGGGGTGCCTGGAGTTCCTGTCACTGACGCATTGGTGGCATTGTTGGGCAATTCATTTTCCTTGTTCCCTGAAGGTTGGTACAGCCTGAACGACGTCGTCGCGCGAGAGGCCTCCGGCTGATATGAGTATTCGAAGCCAGCAAGCAGCGAAAGACGCGAAGAAGCACTTTGTAGCCATGTTTTGTGGGCAGATAGGTTGTTGGAGGTTTTTTGTCGGGGGTTGGCAGTGGTCGACATTAAGTTATAGCGTTTGAAAATGTGTACGACGACGACGAAGAAAAGGTAATTGAGTCTTGATACCGACGCGAAATCACGGCATGCTGAAATAGGCGAGAATTTGGAGCAAATTTTAATTTATGTGTGAAAAAAAGATAGTCTTTAAACAAAATCCAAAGATTCGTCGTTATTCTTTGGGTCTACCTGCAGTACAAGCTCAAGCAAGAATTGCTATCGCGAAACGAAACTGCCGCCCGTCGCCTTCTTTAATTGAAATATTGCCCCCCGCTCCAAGGTTCAGCTGGTTTACGATGCGAGCTGCACCAGTGTCGGGCGTAACGGTAGCAATCGTAGCTTGCTTGATATTCATGGTCGGTCTTCAAATAGGACTCCATGTGGAGGTTCACCACAACGAAATTGCAGAGATTGCTGCATCGAGTAGTACAATAATGAAAAAAGGTGGCATTGGTCACGCGTACATGGACCTTGTGCGCGGTGGGGGTAAGGCAGACGGTATACAAAAAGCATTCAATGATGGCGATACCACAATAAAAACCGGCGGCAGCGGTACAACTAGCAAAAACGACAATGACAAACCCCCTCCAATCCCGACCCCCAAACCAAAACCACCCCCAAAGCCAACTATTAAACCCATACTGAATAGTCCTCCTGAGCCTCCGACGGCGCAACAACAACAACAACAATTACAACAACAACAACAACAACAACAACAACAAGAACAACAAGAACAAGAACAACAACAACAACAACAACAACAAGAACAACAGCAACAACAACAACATCCTGTTGGTCCGATACAGAAATACTTAGAATACAATCATCTACCAATTCTTCTCGTAACAAAGGATCGACTGGATTACCTGGAAAACACATTAAATTCACTGCTACAGACGGTGCGACCTACTGCCTCACAGTCACTCGACTCGAATGAGGGCAACAATTTAGTTGATGGAAAGCCCCCTCTTTGGGATAATATTATTGTCGCGCAAGATGGTGTTGACGACGGCGTTTTAGACAGGTTGACGAAAGTAAAAAATGATAATGGCTTGCCTTCGTCCGCTTTTAAGCTGGCGAAGAACACCAGAAAGGGACAAAATCTTCGGGGAAGGCCAGACGGAGCCATGATGATCGCCACGCACTATAACTTTGCTATTCAGAGTGGACTGGACGAGTTTCCTGACTCTCCCGGGATTATCATTGCTGAAGATGACTTCTTATTCAGCCCCGATTTTTTGGAGTTTTTCGAGTCAAATGCGATAGCAATGGACCACGATGACACAATATTTGTTATCAGTGCTTGGAACGATAACGGTCAGAACCACCAGGTAAAGGACAAATCTCAGCTATACCGAACCAATTACTTTCCGGGGTTGGGGTGGTTTCTTTCAAGGAAGCTGTGGGAAAATGAATTGATGTCGAAATGGCCAAGGACCCATTGGGACCATTGGATGCGTGACGAAAAGCAGTATGCGTCCCGTGACTGTGTCTACCCGGAGGTCACAAGGACATTTCACGCGGGAATTAAGGGTACTTTCATGGACTTGAACACTCACGAAAAATATTTCAAGGATGTTGGCTACCAGACGGATAATTCATTTCGGTGGACAGGGCTGGAGTGGCAGACAATAACTCCGAGAACTGGCTACGACGCCAATCTGCGCTCTCTCGTGGAAGGGGGGGAGGTGGTGGACAATATCGAGACGCTATCTTCGCCTGCCCCTGAAGGGAGTGCTCAGGCAGGCAAACATAAAATCGTCTGGATTCATGTGCCTGACTATAAAAACCCGCGCCAACCCTTCAAACCCATCGGAAACTACTTCCATATTTGGCACGAGATCGAACGGGCGAACTATAATGGTGTCCATAGATTCTGGTTCAACAACCATCCTGTCATCCTCATCAACATCGCTGAGAGCGCGACTCTGAAGGAAATGAAGGGGCAAAATGATAGAGTTTTCAAGCCTAATGATTTTCCACCCTTCAGCTAATTTGCACATTGCACATAGACAAAAAATATAAAAAAAGAAGGTTTTTCTTGTAACTTTTTGCACTGGCTTCTACTCATATCAATGTTTTATGGTTCCTTCGTGTTCCATCATTTAATCACTGTCCGAATCACTCGAGTCCTCCACCACAAGATTCCTAATCTTGTTGGTGTTGACGAAAAGATGATCGTCCTCCGTGTTGTCGTATTCGTCTTCGTAATCATCTTGGTCTTCACCTCCTTCTTGCTCATTAACGCTATGTTTACGTTCCGTCGTCGTCGTCGTCGTCGTCGTCGCCGTCGCCGTCGCCGCCGCCGCCGCCACCGTCGTCGAACCCGCGACTGAATTCAACTCAACAGCACTCCCCCCCAAGCTCCCAATAATATCTTTCGTTCCAACGCCTCTCTCCTCAAAGCACTTGGGCCACATTTTTTCTTTCTTCGCGTGCTTCACCTGGTCAGCAAAGAGAATGTGCTTGACAATATATTTCACCTTGTGGGTGGACTCTGTTGTCGACACAGCTGTCGCAGAAGATCCTTCAGTCGAAGGCTTTGAGATGCCCCCCTCACTCTCACTACTAACAATAGTCTCAGCAGTACTTCCTTCCCCCTCTTCTTCCTCTCCACCCTCAACGATGACGAAATCACCCCTTTTCACCCACACTAGCTTGTTGAACTTCGTCGGCAATAAGGCCAAACTACAATGCATTCCCACTTCACGTCGAAAACTCTCCTCCATCACCGCGTTGGTCTCACTTCCCAAACCCTCCACATCCACGTCAATCAGGTTGCCTCCGCGCGATCCCTTGACCATAGCGATGCGATCCCCCTTCTCACGACGAGGTAGGGGATACTCATTCATCATTGTATCTGTGATGTGCTTCCGGTAATGCGACCGTCGGCCAAGACCAGACATCGTAAGAGATTATGGTCGTTTTTTTTCTTGATATACTTCAACCAGGACCCGATATGATGTTAAAGAAACCGTATGGGAATAAAAGGTAAGTGCAAAAATCCTTTTAATGAAGACTTCTTCTCTGAACCCTGATACCAGCCAAGCATTCTCGTTTACAGCTCTGCAGTCTCATTTTGATATTTATTTCCATTTAAAACATTCTCTGATCTATTACGGTAATACTCTCTCTAGATATATAGTAAAAGATACAGCGAAAAAGTACCAGGCTGTGCAAATCATACACCAGAAATTCACTAGCACCAAATCGCTTTCGCTGCCCACCCTTTGCCGCCAGGTGAAAACAAATGGCCCCTTCAAAACGGCGTAACAGCCGCCAACGAGCATCTTCAATCGCATCCGACCACTCCGAAAGCTCGCTACAGCGTAATGCTACGGTGAACAAGAAATCAGCCAAAGCTCGGTATGAAAACTGGAAGCAAAAAGGTGGAATTGACAAGGAGAGTGTCAGCGACGAAGATGACAGTGAGATCGATAGTGACGAAGCATTTGACAGCGACGACGAGGAACTGTTCGGAGACATGTTTCAGCGCGCAGAACCGGATGAGAGTAGTAGCGAAGAGAGTGAAAGTGTGAGCGAAGGCGAAGGCGAAGGCGATGAAGAGGAGGACGATGCGAGTGATTCTGATGCTTCTTCATCCTCTGACTCGGACGACAACGAAAACGACGGAGGGGCGTATATGCTATCGCTTCTCGACAACATTAAATCAGACCCCTCTCCCTCGCAAGCAACGAGCGATTCGACAACAATCCACAACAATGCCATGTTGTCTATGGATGATCTCCTGAACCCTATCACGGAGCACAACCAATTTAGCGCCACAAAGAACAATCTTTCTCACCTATCCGCAACGAAAGTGACTAGTGCTCCGCTCCCCACCAGTGTCCAGGGCAGGATTGAGAGGAACCTGAAGTACGATGAAAGCAAAAAGGACGTCAAGGGATGGTTGGGAACAATAAAGGAGAACAGGGAGGCTGAGACGCTGGATTTCCGAGGGGATTTAGGGAAGAATCGGAAAGTCGTGACGCTTGAAAATATGGGTTCTATTGCAGCTAATGACGACGACGACGACGACGACGATGACGATGGCAACAACAAGCATGACTACGAAAAAGAAATTATGCAGGCACTTGAGAAGCAGCGTGAGCAGGAAGAGGAAGTCGATCTTGCAGCAGTTGCCGAGCGAGATTTCATGGATGACGACGGTGCCTCATCTGGCGATGATCTTGGTGAGGGTAAGATGACCGAGTCTGAAATCCGCAAACGACACTCGGAGCTCGCCAAAATTCGGTCCCTCATGTTTTACGAGGAACGCAAGCGACACCAGATCAACAAAATCAAGAGTAAAAAGTATCGCAAGATTCGAAAAAAGAAAGCGGAGAAAGAGAAAGAAAAGGATATGGAATTGATCCGGCAGAATGATCCCGAGTTGGCTCGAGAATTGGACGAGAAGGAGGAGATTGCGCGCATGAAGGAGCGCATGACACTGCAGCACAAGAACACAAGCAAGTGGGCGCGGCAGCAGCTCCGAAGGGGGAAGAATATTGACGCGGACACGAGGAAAGCTCTGTCTGCTCAAATCACCCAAGGTGACGAGCTCAGGAGGAAAATGATGGGCGACGGAGAAAGCGACGGCAGCGACAGCGACGGTAACTACAATGCAAATCCTGCTGAGCGTTACATCCAGGCGAAGCAGATCGCGCAGGCGAATGATGACTCTGAAGATGAAGAGATGGCAAAGAACAAGAGTGGGTTATTTGGGCTTGAATTTATGCAGCGGGGAATAAAAAACCAGCGCGAGCGGGCCAAGGAGGAGGCTCTGAGACTCATGAACGAGCTGCGTGATGAGATGGGGGATGCGATTTCCGATGACGGAGGTGGTGACAGCGAGGACGATTTCACCTATGACTCATCAAAAGTGACTGAAATTGTGGGGAAACCCCAGGTTGAGAAAGAGCCGGAGGTTGCAGCTGTCAGTAACGCAAAATGCGAAGCTGTTGAAAGCAATGACAACGATGCAGATGTCAAGGGAAATAGTAGAAATCCTTGGTTGAGCAACAACAATGGTGGCAAGCACGGCAAATCCAAAAACCAAAGCAGAGACAAACTAAATACGAACATTATTAACGTTGATGACATCAATCGGGGCGTCGATCTCATAATCAAACCTACTGAATTATCCGATAAACTCCCCATCTCAACCGAAACCAATGAGAAGGACATGTTAAGAAACAAAGCAATGACTGAGAAGACGCAGGAGGAGCTTGTCAGAGAGGCTTTCGCCGGAGACACGAACGCCGAGGAGGATTTCAGGAAGGAGAAAGAGGCGATGATGATGCGAGACGACCCGTCTTTAAACAAAGCTGCTGAGGACGATGGAAAGGTCAGCGGATGGGGATCTTGGGGCGGCATGGGAGTCAAGGCCCCCAAGAAGAAGAAAAAGAAGAATTTACCGAAAAAACTTCAGGCCCCAGATAAAGCCCCTGCCAAGCGTAAGCGTGCAGATGAGCAGCTTCCGACTGTCATCATCAACGAGAAACGCATCAAGAAGACCAGCGCATACAAGGTCAGTGAGATTCCCTACCCTTTCACTTCGGCAGAGCAGTACGAGAAAGCAATGATCGGCGCACTTGGTTCCGAGTGGAATACGACACAAGCCGTCAAGAACTTAACTCGTCCAGAGATTGTTACCAGGATCGGAAAGGTCATCGATCCTATCAGCCGCAAAATGAAGAGCAAGAAGAAGAAGGAAGCCAGGGGAGGAGCTAAGTTTTGAAGATGCAGATAAAATGACTTGTTGCTTTTCTTAATATTTATTTTTGTGAATTGATAACTTCGTAGCCAAACGACGATAGTGTATTTTTGGCGGATTGCGTTATTAACTCTTATTTTTTCTCTTCGTCGTCGTTCCGTCGTGTTCGGTTTTTCTCTGTTCAACTCCAGAAGAGGAAGAGCACTTCCAGGGGTTTTCATAAACAACCAAACTCTCCACTAGACCACACTAAGTGCCAAGAATCCACGATGACGGAGAGATTCGCCCGAACGTCCACAATGCGGTAAGTTTTTGCAACCGTCCTCGATCAACTCCACCACCCTCCCCAGCTTTTAACACCCTTTCCACTACCATTGCTCGCGATGTAGGATCGACCCGCCGGGGGGGAGCAGTCAGATAGTAACAAAAGCGCCCCCTCGTCAGATCCTGGACTCAAAGCGTATCCCATCTATGGACCGGCAGGAAGATGAGCTCAATTCAGAGCTTGTCAACTTGGAGGAGGGGACTCGGAAACGGAACAGGGAGTTCAAGCGGCGCATGGACGCGATCGAAACTAGACAAAAGACGTACATGGGAGTTTTAGAGGAGGAAATAAGGGGCAGAGACGAGGAGCACGAGAAGGTTTTGAGTACGATTAAAAAACAACTGCATGAGATGGAGGCGAGCGTGGATGAAAAGATCGAAAGTGATTTCAGTGTCTTCCACACCGAGCATATTCCGATCCCAGAGAAAAGAATGACAGATATGGAAGCGGATTTTCACCACTTTGTTCACGTCACCGTTCCCATTGCCATCGACGAGTGTTCTGGAATCATTGCCCGGAAGGTGGAGAAGGCGAGGGAAACATTTGAGATAGAAAACACAAAGGTCATGAAGAGGGAGGAAAAGATCGTGAGTAGATTTTATAGGCACATGGAAAATACTGCTCAAGGAATGGAGGACGAGAATGCCACGAGAATAGCGAAGATGCATCTTTTGAGGGAAGACATAGCAGCTCCTGAATATGTTGACGAGAGGCATGAGGAGGTTCAGACCACACAAATGATGAAGGAGATCATCAAGATTCGGGAGATGATTCAGCACGCAATCAAGGAGAGGGAAGTAGAAGACTGCTTGGTACTAGACGAAATGCTCGCCACCCAAAACAAGCTCCAAAATTCCGTTTTGGAAAACTTTGGGGCTGGGGCTCACGAGGAAAAGGATAAGTCGAAATTGAGTAAGAAGGAGAGGGAAGAGTTGGAGAAAAAGGAGGAGGAGGAGAGATTGTTGATGGAGGAAATGAGCAAGAAAGAGGAGGCCGAAGGCGACCAAGACGAGGAGGACCAAGGGGACGAGGGGGACGCGGATGCCTCCGGTAATGATGAAGATAATGGCACCGAGGATGAGTGAAAAGGATATTTCGATCGACGGTGACGTTGACAACTTCCGGTGTTCTACTAAATGTAACAATACGGCTTGCATATTTTTAGCTTAAATTTTAACACAACTTTTCATGCACTTTTACTGCACTGCACTGCACAGCTAGCTCAGCAAAATAAACATTATCTTCACATTGTCAGTTGTCTGTCTCCTCAAAGACATCGGTGAGCGCCGTTCTCGCGCTCCTGTCCCTTCCCCTACTCCCTCCAACTGATATCCTCTCTGAATCCATCCGCATGCTGACCATGTTAACAAGTTTATCGATGTCCTCAGTCTTTGCTTTGGCAGCATTCAAATCGTCAGCCACTTTTTCCACACTCTTCACAACTTCGCCCAACTTGCTGCTAAGGGCACTATAGCGTTTCTCCAACTTTAGGATCTCGTCCGAGAAACCGGGTTTCCTTTTGTTTCTCGTCTCTTGGACAAGCCGATTCGTCCATTCGCGGCAGTTCACCACCAAGTTGTCCAACAAAGGACTCAGGGTGGGGAAAAGTTTCACAAAACTTTCATACAGCGGGCACACGACATACTCGATGAAGCCGATCTGCATACTATTTTTGTTAACCGTTGCTCTATCTGTCATAGTGCTGATACTCATTTGCAAGGATTTTTCCTTGTCACCCTGCAAAAAGAATTCTTCGCAGACTCTGTCCGCCCATTTCTTGCAGATGTCAAACGTCTTGACTGGATTGCTGATATCTGCGGCATGCAGGAAGACCTCGATGATGAAACTTCTGTTGGACGCTTCCATCAACCCACTAGCAGTCTCTGCGTTACATTGTCCGCTGATTATCTCCTGCTGAAGTTTCTTACCGTTCATCTCGTAAAAAACCTGCAGTTTGCTTATGGTGCTGAAGTGGTGGACCATGTCTGTCCCGAGAATGCTGCTGATGATAACCTTACGAACGGCTCGCCACTGATGGCCGTCCAGACCTTTGAAAACGTCGACCTTAGAGTCTCTAACAATCTCATAAAGCGTAGCGCAGTGCATATTCTCTAGGGGAGATTGGTCGTTGTAGAGGATGGCCGTCTCATGCTTTGTCTTGATCAAAAACTGATTACTAAGGCCGGGGTGCCCAACATCATGCGCCAAACTAGCAATCGTCAAGCTCGCCGTCTCTAAAGGCATCAAGAAGACGTTAGCTTGAGTCTCCTTGACAAACCTATAAACTGTCTGGGTGACATCCACGGCATGGAAGAAGTTGTGATAGGTGTTTTTCGCAATATATCGTTGGCTGAGCGCGTTGTAGAACCGTATCATGGTGTGGTTACTGACAGAAAGCTCATCTGGGATATCGAATGTTTCGAAGATGAGATGAAGGCAAGCGAATGCCTCCGCGTCTTTGTACAGGGTGATGTCAAAGGTCCACGTTGAGAGTTCTGATTCCATTTCTTCCCAGTCGGTGTCTTCTATGGAAGCTTTCTGTTTTCTTTCATCGCTGTCCATGGCATCCACTTCATTATTTGCGGAAAGGCTACAACCCGTCTCAATGTCTACTACTTGTTGTTCCTGCCCCTCGTCTGGAGAAGGTTGGACCTGATGTTGAGATGTTGAGAGGGCCTCCTCTTTCGTATCTCTGATGGACCACCGCCTTTTCGCAGAAATCTTGGGGCTCATTTTTTCTTTTAGTTTTGCCGTTGAATTGACGAGAGTCGAGCGAAGTTTAGGCTCGCCATTAACTTTACCCTCCATATTTTTGGCGGCGGTGATTTTGGTTTTGCGCTTCTTCGAGGAGCCGCTGAGCGCAGCCATGTTGACCTTCTCGGAGCGTTCAGTATCCCTCCCCGCATCCAAATACTCCTGGTTGATCCAGTCCTTTGTGGACTGGTCCATATTGTCGGATACGTACCGCTGCTCGGATCCGGGCAGGACGAGGGAGGTTATTTTAGCTAGCTTACTCACAATAGTCTCGAGCACCTCCGTCTCGAGCATGTTGTCAAACTCGTTCTCGAGGCTGTTGAGAACAATAGACTTTCGCCGGCGGGATATCGACGCATCTTCGCCCAACAAATCTGAACTCTCTGCATCTTCCTCATCAACATCTTCCTGACTATTGTGAATCTGCTGGACAGACTTCAAAATACTACTCGCGCTCGTTTTAAGAGTCTTCATCATGCGTTCTAGAGGCAACACAACAAGCTCGTCGACGGAATTTTGGAAGGACATGCTGAATCCGATGAGCAATACAATCGTCAGACTGATTATGAACAGATTGTACATGGATTCGAGCTGTAGCTGGTATTTCATGCTGAAAGTTCCGGCGATATTATTTCTCTGGACGACAAGCTTACTGTCCTCCCGGATGTATTCACCATCGTTGCCCAAATCGAACTTCTCCAGAATTTCAGGGCCAGAGGTAACGCCCACCATAACCTCAATGGGGTACATGTCCTTATTTACATAGAATTTTTTGAAATCAATGAATACTTCCCCCCACCAAGCGCGGTCGATCGTGCCCCCTCCTTCCCTATCGTACATCTGATCAAAACTCTCAATGTGAGCTGTGTTGCTGTCATCAATTGGCATGTAAGTGAGTAGAGGAGTCAGGAGTATAATGATCATGACAAGGCTCGCTACCCTTCTGCTTAAAAGTCCGCTGAGCTCCTTGCTGATCTCCTTGGCGTGGGGAAGTTTTTTGTCCTTGGTGATGTCCCCCTTGTAGATGAAAAACATCTCGAATATTTTGAACAGCTTGGTGAGCTTCATAAGCCGTCCGCTCTTGGCTCCAATCTTGGCTATGCGTGCGGCCTTGAGCAGGGAGGCGTCCGACGACCCGTTCAAGCCCAGCCCTTTCGAAATCATTCTGATATCGATAAGGATGGAAAGTGTCCCGGCCACGTCCATCCAGAAAAAGAATCCCAGAAGGTACTTCTTGGTCGTCAGGGAGAGCAGGATGCACTCCCCTACGAAAGCTACGAATATTATTATGAGCAAGACGTCGAATATATCGTCCGTACTCTCGTCCGCATTGACGATTACGTAAATGTCCGGCAGGTATAGCGAAAGAATGAGGCACACCGCGAGCCCAACCTGGGTGTACATGTGGTGCACGAAATCGGTCAATCGATGAAGCGATTGACGGGGGACCTTTTTGCCGGGCTTTCGGATTGTGGTGAATGTGCTCGTCGTGTCCCCAACAGGGGAGGTGTCGGCAATTTTTGCCATGGAAGATTACTTATGCTGGCCAAACAACCTGATCAGTTTGGTTTACTGAAGGTACAGAAGGTAAGTTGGACGCACTTCCGGCAGGGGGGAGAGCTTTCACCAAAACGGACGAACCACAGCTCAAATACGCACGAATACCTTCGGATGCAGGGTTTTTAATTCATCGTTGAAACAGGGAGAAAGGAGAGTGTCAACTCCCTCACGGTATTTTTTTCCGAACGTTTTTGAGGAACGCCTCAACAGTTGATAGAAGGTAAATATGCAGAAGCGAAATTAAAACACGTTCCATAGTGTGCAGGGCGTTGAGAAGAAGTCTTTCGTTGTATTTTAAAGGCAGTTTCATCGTTTGAACGAGAACTAACTCCTACCCCAACACCCTTAAAACCCCAAACTCTCTGAC
>Ga0209714_1001667_pt1 | contig 11839 bp, 7 predicted proteins | sample COGITO_mtgs_1104_5_FD_185517 | JGI IMG/M metagenome (GOLD analysis project Ga0209714, IMG submission 185517) | Pelagic marine microbial communities from North Sea - COGITO_mtgs_110414 (SPAdes) (version 2) | ecosystem: Environmental > Aquatic > Marine > Epipelagic ...
TCGCAGCAGAAGAAGAAGAAGAAGAAGAAGAAGACAAAGATCATGAACGAGAAGAAGACAAAGAAAAAGAAAAATGAAATTCCTTTATCGCCAAAGACGAGTTCGTCGAGAGCGAGAGAGGCGCGACGAGCGACGACGATGGAAGCTTTCGGAGGAGGAGGAGGAGGAGAGAAAGAAGAGAAAGAAGAAAACGGTTGGGGGTCGAGACAAGGAAAAAGCGAATCCCCGGTATCTCCGCCGCAAGGTCGCGTGTCTTCGATGAGAGCGTCTTCGTGCGATAGTCTGGGTGTCATGTTTGCGGAGCAAATGAAGACGACGATGAATACGACGACTACGACGAGTTGCAGTAATACCAACCACCCAGCCGTCAAAAATGTTAAATCCACTTTATTGGAACAAGAAGAAGACGAGGAAGACAAGAAAAGCAGCGAAAACAAGAATACTACTATTAATACTACGAATCATCATCAACATCATCATCATCGACAACAAAACGATCGAAACTCACGAAACTCGGAAATATTCGGAAACACGGACCAGATTCCGTACGAAAAAGCGACCGTTCTCACGAAACTACAGAAATGGGGCGATTACGAGTCCTGTGGCGAGAACGTCGGAAAGACAAAGTTCGTACCGATGAAGACCCCGTTGTCGCTAGAGTTCTTGGAGCAGATGGAGAAGTACGCGCATATTTTAACAGTGGAGAAGATGTTATACGAACAACGAGAGACGAAACAGAGAGAGGTTACCATGATCATTGATTTGAGCAATCACGAGTGTTTGTACGAAGAGGACATACCGAAAGAGGTACATCGAGTACACGTCAGGAACATAGCAAAATCGATACCGAACATCGAATGTTGCTCGAAAGTGATGAGAGAAGCGACGAAGCATTGGAAAAAACATCCGGAACAGTATATTGCTATTCATTGTGCGTATGGTTTCAATCGAACGGGGTTTATCGTGTGTAGTTATCTCATCGAGAAGGAGAACATGACCGCGGAGGAGGCGTTGGAAGCGTTTGCGATCGCGAGACCTCCCGGGGTGAAGCACGAGAGATTTCAATTGGCTTTGAAAGCGAGGTATCCCACAAGAGGGTGTAAACCAAAAGTTACTGAATACGACGGCGATGAAGACGACGATAAGAATGAAAACGGATTGGTGAAGAACGAAACGGTAGAAGGAGTAAACGCGGTGCTTCGAATCAACAAGAACAACGGCTTTGCAGCAGGAAGCGGAGAGAAGCAAAAGAAGAAAGAAACGCTCGTGCGAAAACTGTTCAGTTTGATTAGGATGAGAAGAAAGTCCGGCAGCGATCCCTGATTTGTGAGGGTATGAAAAGAAGAGCGAGCGAGAGAGCGAGAGAGTGTGTGTGTATAGAGGATAGATAAGCTAGATTTGTAGTGCTATAATAGATAGATAACTTGACAACAATGAATCCGATTTTAAGTTTTTATATCCAACGCTATGCCGCCGCAAGGCCAAAGCGACAGTTGTCTGTAAAACTCATACGCTAAATCAAACGAGTGATGCGTCGTCGTACCAGTGATGGAATCAAAGTAATGATACTTGTTAGAATCGCTCGAAATCGCGGACGTTTTTGAATACGGCGAGAAACCGTAAAGAGAAACTTTCTCGCACGAGTGTAACGCAAACGTAGCCGCAAAGACGCCAGACATTGGTTTCGGCTTGAACCTTTTCGAGTGAAATCCAGCAAAAACAGCACCGAGTTCCACGGCTTTTTTGACAGCTTCCCAAAGTTTGAACGCGTGTGCGATGATTTCAGGAGAAACTACAATCGCGGAGCTTCCTGGAGCTACGTGCTCGTTTGCAACACCGGAAACTCGCGCTGTTTCTAACCGCTTCAATAACGGCGCGTAGTAATGATAACGCGCAAACGGATTGAAAATTTCAAACAGTACCAAAGTCGTGTTTCGTAACGCAGAGCGAGAACTTTCCGGAATGGAACCTCCCAAGCGCGTACGACCAGCAATGAATGGTTTCACATGTTGTAAGTTCACGAAATCGAAATCTGTTCTCGAGCCGACGTCTTCTTCGTATCCTGCCGTTGGCGCGTAGTTGATTCGAAACACTTTTTCGTGTTCATCAATCTCTTTGCCTTGTTTGGATTTCGAAAGTACGCCAGAATTACCAACCACGGCACACGTTTTGAATTCATAGTCCTCGTCATTTAACGGTAACACGCCGACTAAATCGAGTTTGAGTTTTAAACGCTGTCGCTCGCCTTGTTTAACTTGAAGCAAATCGCCATCTGCGCCGCCTCGTTGCGTGACGCCGTCCACAAATGTCTCTTGTTTCAACTCAATCGCGCGCGGCAACCTACGCTCTGACTCGGTACAACCTTTCATGCCGGCAGGACAATACTTGTCCGATGTGTGATAATCATCCGGAAAGAGCATGGCTCGATGTAAAGTCAAAGGAATACTCCGCGGCTTTTGCGACGTGCTCAAAAGTCGTCGACGTCGTCGTCGTCTCTCCGGTACTTCTTCACCAACATCGTCCGTGTTATCATCACCACTTACAACGACGCTTGCATCGTTCGAATAATTGTCATCGTTCCCATCTTTACCTTGCTGTTGTTGTGGCTGTTGTTCTTGCTCGGTGTCCTCATCTTTGTTATTCGCATTTTCATCTCCTCCCTCTTCAATTCCGTCTTCTTCTGCACCGTTCTCTCCGTCCTCCCCGATAGGTTTTTCCAACATCGCTGCATCTAAAACAACCTCGCGGCCTTCCTTGTCTCTATTCTTTATGCTAACTAATCCAAGCTCTTCTATATCGGTGCTATCGAGATTTAAAGCCTGAGCTACTGTGTTCAAAACCTCTGCCGATTGCTGCTCCGCGTTCTCTGCGGTTTGCGGTTTTTGCTCCATTTGCTCTTCCTCTTCTTCCTCTTCGTCATCGTCATCTTCCTCTTCGTCGTCATCATCATCTTTGAAAGCTTTACCTTTCGCAATAGCTGCTCGCAACTGTTCAATAGCTTCGTTCGTATCCGTAGACATTTCAGCCGGTCGGTGTTCTTTGTGAACTCTCGGTTTGTGTACTCTCGGCGTCGCCGACGCGTCCGATCGAGATTCTCTGGAAGAAGTCGAGGACGATGAAGCTACTCTATCTCTGAAAATAACGTTTGAACCTTCGGAAAGTAAAGGCATTCTTGCCCATAATCCCTGCGCCAATCTCGTCGCATCGAGCGACGACCACACTCTCTGCAAATACTTTAAATCTCTTTGCATCAAACGACCGCTGTCTCTTAAATCCGCCGTTACCGGCGACGACGAGCACTCCAACCCGTTCCTTGAACGCTTTGGCAGAACGTGCTCTCTCGCCGCAATAGCCGGTATCCATCTTGCTAAGTTATTTGGCTCGATCTCCAACGGATCGGATTCCGACGCGGAATAGGTGTTCGACTCCAACCTCGCTTGCAACCACGAGGGGATATCTCTAGACTTGGAGTTGTGTCTCTTCAAATATGCCTCTTGTTTCTCGCGCGCGTGCGAAACTAAACTTCCTTTCTCGTCTTCAGTTCTTTCTAACAATGATTCCGCGTCGCTTTGCACGCCAGAAATTCCACCGAGAATAGTTTCAAAGTGCGTCTTCGTGTCTTCGTCCAACGTCGCGTCCATATCTTTCCTTTTGTTATGTCTAAATCCACCAAAGAATCGTCGTTTTCTATTTTCTTTCTCCTCTCTTTGCTTTTGGTGAATCAGCGCGTCCGCTTTGGCGACGTCTTCGTCCGACATGAACACCGCGCTCGCTTTCTCCTTGTACTCGTCTCTCTGGCTTTGCAACCGCTCCATGAACGCTTTACCTCCACCTTTCCATCCGGTTGAATGTTTCGCCATCTTCATCGCGTCTGCCCACGATTCTTGCGTCATGGCAGCTTCCGCGAACAACTCTGACGCGTCCGAACCACTCTCTAATTTTTCTCTCGCTTTCTGGTTAATCTTTTCCAACTGCTCCAACTTTTCCGCGAGCGATTCTCTTTTCGCGTTTGCGCTTTGTTTATTATTGCGTTTGTTCTTCGCCGTACCTTGTCCGGACGATTTCATTCCGGAAGCGCCTAAACTACTCGTGCTGCTCTCGTGAAACGGCACTCGTCCAAAATTCCTCATCGCCGCTTGCGATCGAGACGTTCTCACTAAGTTCGAGGCCAAATCGCCCCCGCCGTTCTCCGCTCCCGTCCCCAACGTTTTACTCAACTCTCTCTCTGTCCTTCTGGCAACTTCGTCCAAACGTCCTTCCACGAAACCTCTTAAACTCCCTTTGACGACTTTCGTCCCGTACTTCCGAAGGAGAGATAGCTCCTCCTTTGCGTCCACGGTTCGATCGATTTCTGTTCTCAGGGAGTGCATAGAATTTCCCGAGTGCGCTCGTTCGTGTTCGATGCGATGTTTGTGCGCCAAATCGTGATGGGATTGGAAGAAAGGAAGCGACGCCATGAGGAACAAAAAGACAAAGAAGGATAAAGTTTTCGTGTTGATTTTTTGTTGTTGCCCGCTGCTATTGCTCAACAACGACGCTGGTGGTGGATCGCCCCACCCCATAGATATGTGTATTGAATGTTGTCGTCCTTAATGCTGCGGTGCGTTCTTCTTCTTCTTTGTATTCTTTTTATTCTTCGTGATGATGTTTGAAGAGATTATATTCATCACTCAGAAAGAACACAAACAAACAAACGTTCGTCTTTTTTCTTTTTCTTTTTCTTTTTCTTTTTCTGTTCTTCAAAAAACTTGTTTGGAACAACACACGCGAAAAAAAAACAGAACACATGCCTTTGGAATCGCTGCCACCGTTCGCGATCATCGTCGGTGCGATCACTGCTATTGGTGGCATCCAATACGCCGCGCACGTGTTACCCATGGGGAAACCTAAAGCCGTCGGGTTAGATAACTTTGACCGATTGCTCGAGAGGAGAGACCAGAGAATACGAGAACGGAGTGGGCTACAAAAATAAACATCTTCAATGGCAACCCCGATCCGCGAGTGGTGCTTGGATGAAAACGACCAACCGAACGAGAACGCTGCTCGCGTGCAGGCGGCGCTGGATCTCAAGGGATGCATGTGTTCCGGCGGGCAATGCAAAGCACCCGTTATTTTTGACGCCATGTCGGTGACGGTCACCTGCACTGCCAACCCCGAGGAGCACACCTGCGAGGCGTACGACGAGCCGTTCGGGGAGATCGTCCTTGGCGTGATCGACCAAATCATCTTCGAGTCGGAAACACGTCCTCTGCCGACGACGGCTGAGCTCGAGGAAAATGAACGTCAACGTCAACGCGAAGTCGCTTCGCGCATGGCACGAGAGGAGGCGCGGGCGCTTGGTCTGGTCGAGTTTACCGCGCATGTGCGCCCTGACGGTCGGGCGCCAGATGGCAAAACCTGGAGCTATACGCGAGGCGAGTGGGTTCGCGAGGACTTCCGCAAGCAACAGCAACAACAAGTAGTAGATAAGTCGGAGTACGTCGAGGTCGATTGATGTAGATGTAGTGATTTGATTTGACGACGATCGATCGAGTTTATTAGTTAGAAAAGAAGAGAGAGAAAAGTGCCTTGAGTGACACGTTGTAATTTTAGAGAGAGAGAGAGACAAATTTGACTTGTTTGATGAGTTTTTCACACAAGAACAGACAACAATACAACACTTTTTTCGCACGCAGTTACGAGGGTACTCGTACATTTAAATTATGTATTCAATAGTATCAGTGCAACACCCTCATCATCATCGGCATCGAGGGATTAAGAATCCGATTTCAAAGACATCCAATCATCATCTAGCCAAAAAACGGTCGTCGACAGTTTCAGTTTCGAGAATAAACTCGTCCTCCGAAACTTCATCGTCGTCGTCGTCAACTTCCGACGATGGAAAAAAAGACGACGAAGAAAAAGTTCGATTCATGTTACAAGAATACGGACATCCGTGGATAGAGAACGAAGAGTCCGCGGTGCGGTTGCTCGATTATTTACGAACGAAGGAGAAGAGAGAGTTCAACTTGGAAAAAGCGAGAGTGGTGATTACGCAAATCAGGGAGACGCACGAGAAAGGATTAGCAACTGAAGATGCGAAGCTGGCAAATCCGTTTAAACTACCAAAGACTTTTCCCGGGTTCTTGGGGATTTTAGAACGTAGCAGCGATAAGATTTAATACGTGCGAGGCCACACGCGTGATACTTTGTATGCTTTCGCTGCTTTCTACGTATCTATGAGTATTCGAAACTATTACTATCTATGCGGTCTTCTTCGCTTTCCTTTTCTTCAACCGCTTTTTCATCCTCGTATTTTTTTCGCGCGACCTGGCCTTCACGCAACATGTCTTTCAATTGGTCCTCTAAACCGTCCGTATTCAACACGGCCACGCAAGAAACGTAACGTGGACCGCACAACTTACCTAATCGCGACCGCGTGAGTGCGAATAAAACCGGCGTATTTAGTTCGCGACACTTCTTGACGATTTGCCAAATTTGGTCGTCCAAACCGCCTTCCATATCGCCGGTGGATTCAATGTTCGGAGCGACGACAACAGCTTTGCATTTACCGAGTTCGACATTTTTCACGACCTCACGCAAACCGAACGTGAATCGCTTTTTCGATTTTGCTTTTATAGGATCTGTTTTATACAGTCTCTCTTGTAATCTTCGAAGCTCGGAGAAGAGCGCTTGTACGGCTTGATTCAGAGGCGTCGTGATAACTTGCGAGGCATATTTCGGCATTTTTTCAACCTTGTTGACGAACGAGGCGTCTTTCACGCGCTCCAAATTGCGTTGAATGTGCTCTTCAGTGGTTTCTCCGCGATCGATTTTCTCCTTGCGTTCGAGCATCTTCGCGTGTTTCTTACCGGCGACGTGGTCCGCCCACGCCGTTTCGCTGTTACACTCCATTTTACACAATTCGCAGAATTTTGATACGAACGCTGATTTTTCCTTCTTTTTTGGCTTTGTCTTCTTTCCTATCGCTGTTGTGTGCTGGTCTGTCTGGCTGTTTTCCGACTTTGTGTTCATGAGTTCATATTCTTTCTGTTTCAAAGTATCGATAAAACTTTTTCTCGTCCAAATGGAAGGTAACTGAATGACCGTTTGACTCGACGTGGACGAGACGATGTACGGTTCATCTGCATGTTCTTTAGTTGCTGTTGGTGTATCTGTGCCGTCTTGTTCATCTGCATGTGCTCTGTTAATAGATTCGTCGTCGTCGTCGACGACGACGTCGGCTTTATCGTTGTTATTATCGTCGTCCGAATCATCGTCGTCTTCGTCGCACCACAAATCCACCTTTACTCTTTCGCTATCCTCCTCGTCCACTTTTATGTTCTACACCTTGTCAACCTCGATGGTTACTTCAATCGTCGAGTCGTCATCTCCTTTCGACGACTTTTCCTTATTTGCTCTGGACACGAGAATGATTTTCCTCAGTTTTGTCATGCGTTTTTTTTTCTTACCGTCCATGCGCTCTTTCCCTCTTCTCATTAACGTGGCCGAAGCCATCGCAGCGTTTGGATTCGCCATAAGTTCCCCGCCCCGTTTGGGACGACCTTCCACTTTCTTTGCCAATAAAGCACGTTTATCGCTTTTCTTCGCTTTCCCTTCTTTAAAGTATAAACCTAAACCGCCTAACATTGCACTCACGCCACCGCCGCCGGCGTTGATGGATTTATTCTCCCCCGATACAATTTCCGATAGGTCAATCGTCGTTCTCTTTTTCTTCCGTTTTTCCTCCTCGATTCGTTCTTGTTCGGTCAAATCGCCCCTCGCTATGCGTTCGGTATCGATTACCTTCACGCGGTCTGGGTCGTTCAACCCGTAATGTGAATTGTACAAGTGCGATGCTAAATGTTGAAACTCGGCGAACCGCCTTCCGCACACTCGACACGGGATCTTCCCAAACTTATCCACCTTGGACTTACGAGCCTCTATTCGTAAAGATTCTGCGGTTATTTTTGGTAAATAGTCTTTTCCACCGTGTTTTCCACCGTCATTTTCCGCAGTCGTCGGCCAATGCACGCCATCGTCTTCATTATGAGTAGTATTCGATGAAACGTTGAACGGTTGCGCTGCGGCGGTCAGCGAGGACGCTGTCGCGGGCCGTGCATTCCAAACTGGTCTAGACGGTGCGGGAGCGAACACCACTTTCTTCGCCTGTTGCTGTTGTTGTTGCTGCTGTTGCTGCTGGATAGAATTTTTCGGTTGTTGCTTCTTGCTATTATTACTGCTACCACTCGTCTTGTTGTTGTTGTTGTTGTTGTTGTTGTTGCTGTTATACTTCTGTTGTTGTTGTTGTTGATTCTTCTCTTTCGTTCTCTTCGCGAACGACAGAGCTTCTTCCACCTCTTTCGATACTTGCGACGGTATTATCGTTGTTGAGTTCTTATCATCATCGACGTTACCATCATCGATGCTTCTCTTCTTTATCCAACTCTTCGCCCGGTCTGCTTTGCTCGCCACCGCATCGTCATCACCTACCTCGTCGTTTCCTAAACCCATATTTCAATACACACCGAGGATGTTATTGAGATGATGACGTTGTTCTGAAAGTGATGAGGAAGAGGACAAAGAAGTACACCTCGCGTACCACTAAACTAAACTAAACCACCACGCGGAGAGAGTCAGAAACAACACCAACAACACCAACAACAACTCCCCTAACCCAGAGAAAAATGAGGAATTTCGTCCAACATGTCCTACACTTCTTCAAAACGGAAAGCCACATACTATTACGACGAAAATCATTCATGTTTGGCATCAGATGGAAACAAAAGAGCAGCTTTCCAACGAACGCTGATTTCTCGTTAGCAGAGAACGAAGCCATTCTCGCGGCTTCCAAATTATGCCTGATATTCATCGTCTACTCCTTCCTCGCGTCCTTGAAAACGAAAACGTACTCGCACGTGGACAGACTTTGGAGTTTGACGCCAATTTTCTACTCGTTCGTGTTTACGTATTACGGGAAGTTTAACTCGAGAAACGTGCTGATGAGCGCGCTGATTTTCATTTGGGGAGTAAGGTTGACTCGTAATTTCGCGAGGAAAGGTGGATATAATCGCGGAGAGGAGGACTATCGATGGGCGGTGTTGAGAGAAAAGAAAATTTTGAATTCCAAATTCGGTTGGTTACTGTTCAATTTCTCCTTCATATGTTTCTATCAACACGCGCTGTTGTTCTTAATCACGGCGCCGTGCGCGTGGGCGGCGACACCGTACGCTCAAAAAATACCTTTGAACGAGTACGATTTGTACGCCACGCTTCTTTTCTTATTCTTCTTCAACTTGGAACGCGTCGCAGATAATCAACAGTGGCGGTTTCAACAGGCCAAATACGGCAAGGCGAAGCGGGAGGCGAAGTACGAAACGGATTACCAAAATGGGTTCTTGAGTAAAGGTCTGTTCGCGCGGTCCAGACATCCGAACTTTTTCAGCGAACAGATGATTTGGTGGTCTTTATGCGTTTTCGTTTTGGCTTCTGGTGGGTCCGCGTTGCCGCAATCGTGCTCGGAGGCGAAAGAAAACTGGTATTGGTTGCGTTTACCGAAGACGCTGAGGTGTTGCGGATCGTGTTTTTTCGTGTCCATCCCTGGTCTCAAGTGTGGCTGCGAGGCTTTGCACGCGTGCTATGTAGGTGCGGTTTTGTTATCTTTGTTGTTCCAAGGATCGACGGCGTTTACCGAGCAAATCACGGCGGGGAAGTACCCGACTTACAAAGAGTACCAAAAGAAGGTGAATAGATTGTTTCCCGCCTTGAGACCGCCTTCATTTTTTTTATCCGCCGAGAACGCCGCGACCAGGATTCAACACGCGTGGAAGAAGAAGAAGAAATCAAACGCGGCGACGACGAGTACTCCCGGCAAGTTCAAGAAAGCTTTTTTATCCTTCGGGAGGAAGAGTAGTAGTAATAACACTCCCGCCAAGAAGAGCGAATAAAAATATTTAAGAATATTAAGAATATTACCTCTGTATTACCATGATATTATGCCAAACCGCGGAAATGCACGTAGAAATATCTACTGGTAACTGTCTCAGACTGACCTTTTCCTATCCACATTAAGACGTCACTGTCTGGCTGCTTTTTTGTCACCACTTAAAATCTAACGAAAAAGAATATACACACACACACACACACACACACACACAGAGAGAGAGAGAGAGAGAGAGAGAGAGAGGGAGAGAGCAAAAGAGTGAAGAAGATGCCTCGGCGCTCGTCCTCTCTGAAATTACCATCGAGAACAAAGCGTGGTGAGTCGTGCTTTGCTCTTCGTCGTTCGTCGTTGTTTTCTTTTTTCCCATCCTCAGTTTTGCCCTGATTATTGGTGTGTTGTTGACGTCTTCTGTTTTGTCTTCGTGGCCCACTCACTCACCTCTTCTCTTCTTATCATCATTTTCAACAGGCGCTGCGACAGCGATGATAACGATGATAACAACAGTAGTATTCGTCGCGCGTTTAGGAGCAGTTAAAGCCGATACGTTGCTTGTCATCAACACGGACAAGCAAATCGATGTCGCGTCAGGTTCTGATTTCGAGTTTTCGTTCGACATATCCGTGTGCTCGCAACAAGGCAAAGAGTACATCCAAGTAGATTTATACGATAACGGGTACTCGTACGGCATGGACACTTCTCAAAGACCAGATCCGATGTTGATGATTGCCAGAGGGCAAACGGTGTATCCAACGGCGTCGTATAACGCGGATTGGCAAAAGTGGTCTTGGCTTCCGACTTGGGCGCAAAAAGACGAAGACGGCTACGAGACCTTTCGTCCGTACCATAGGATTGTGATTGATAACAGAGCGTGCACGGAGCAATGTCTGAATGGAGATAATGTTTGCGAGGATAACTGTGAGATGGTGAAATCTAACGGCGACATATTTAAAGGTGTAGTGAAGAACGTGAATTTTTTCACGGAGAATCGGTTAAACGGAAACTTGAGAGCGAGGTGTTCTTCCACGCCGCCGTGTCCGGAACCGGATGGGAACGAATGTAACAATAAAGGGGAGTGTAAAAACATAGATAGCGTTGGTGTGTGCTCGTGTGTCGTCGGGTACGGCGACGTGGCGTGCGATAAAGTCGCCACGACGCTGCCAAATGGAGAGCAACAACCAGCGGACGGCAACCCTTTTTTGTTGAACGAGAAGATGTGGGATTATTATTCGTTTGAAGTGCCCCCCACGCCAGTCGGATCGGAATCGACGATCATTGTAGAGTTAAACAGACTCTTTGGTGATCCAATTCTGTTTGTCAAGAGAGCGGCGGACGGAAAGGCGAATGGAGGGAGCGGTATCGCGTATGGCGTGCCGTCGACCCAAGATTTTACAACCATGGCAGACATGAACTCCTTTCGCTCCAGGCTCGATTACCATCACATTGAGTTGACAAATGCAGATTCAGGATTATATTACGTCGGTGTGTTTAACAACAATCAGTATTTGAAAGAGGTTTCCAAGTACTATCTTCGTGCGAGATGGAATAACAACGGCGCCGGAGTGGAAACGCCGATGTGTCCTTTCGATTGTTTCGGCGACAGTCACGGCACGTGTGACGCGGATATTCCGAACGGGAAGAGCGTGTGTACGTGTGAGGTAAATTCTTATGGAGGAGAATATTGTCAAGGTAAAGTCATTCCGTTCGATACAGATGATCATCTCGCGAGCGGTATCGATGGCGTCATCGCCCCGGGCGAATGGAACTACATACAAATTGATACCGCGTTTTTTTCAGACGCGACTAAAGATGGTTTGCGAGTGATTTTCTCCTACCAAGGCAATGGACACCCGTTACTGATTGTGAAGTACAATGACTACCCCTCGTACGAAAACGCAGATGACATCTTATCTAGCTCGC
>Ga0209714_1001669_pt1 | contig 11808 bp, 10 predicted proteins | sample COGITO_mtgs_1104_5_FD_185517 | JGI IMG/M metagenome (GOLD analysis project Ga0209714, IMG submission 185517) | Pelagic marine microbial communities from North Sea - COGITO_mtgs_110414 (SPAdes) (version 2) | ecosystem: Environmental > Aquatic > Marine > Epipelagic ...
TCCGTCCGACTAGGATTGCGCACCCTGCTGCGCAAAGTGCGCGGTCCTGGGCGTCGGGAGATATTGTGCTCTCGGACAAGCCACGCGCGCTTGCAGCGCGCTGGTCTTTTTTCTTTCCCCACACCCATTCAAGCAAGCTTGGGGGTTCGGGGAAAGAAAAAAGCCCCGCACTTTCGTGCGAGGCTTTCTCTGAGTTATCCGACTAGGACTCGAACCTAGAATGACGGTACCAAAAACCGTAGTGTTGCCATTACACCATCGGACAATTCTCCCTTTTGGGATGGCAAATATACTCCAATTGACAAAACACGAAAAAGAGTTAGCGAAAAATTTCGCGGTTTAACAATAGGTTTGCTCTGTGGGGGCGGGGATTTTCTTATTTTCGAACCGTTTAGAACGCTAGAACACCTAACAACTAGCAAAAAGCACGTTATCAGTGGATTACAAAAAACTAAATAACATCGTTGGCTGGACGGTTTTTGCCATCGCCACCATTACTTATTTCATGACCATCGAGCCTACGACCAGTTTCTGGGATTGTGGGGAATATATTGCGACTTCCGTGAAGCTTCAGGTGGGTCACCCTCCAGGTGCACCGTTCTTTCAATTGATGGGTAACCTCTTTGGCCAATTCGCGGGTGAAGCCGAAAATCAAGCCCTCATGGTTAATGCCCTGAGTGCCTTGAGCTCTTCTTTTAGCATCCTGTTCTTGTTCTGGACAATCACTGCACTTGGTGTAAAATTATTAGGCGGCAAGAAGAATATTGACGGTGCCGCTACCGTCGCTGTTTTAGGCGCTGGCGCCGTTGGTGCATTGGCCTACACCTTTTCCGATAGCTTTTGGTTCTCTGCCGTAGAAGGTGAGGTATATGCCATGAGTTCCTTCTTTACTGCAGCAGCGTTCTGGGCTGTATTGAAATGGGAACAGGCGGTGGACGAAGATCCACATGCCAACAAATGGCTGCTCCTTATTGCCTATTTAGTGGGACTTTCTGTTGGGGTGCACATTCTTGTATTCTTGACCATTCCAGCTATTGGAATGATCTACTACTTCAAGAAATTCCCCAATACTACACGCAATGGATTTATCATAGCGAATGGGGCGAGCATTTTGATACTTGCGCTAGTTTTTGCTTTCATAATCCCTATGGTCTTGAAGTTGTTCGGGGCTCTCGAAATTACTGATCTACTACTTCAAGAAATTCCCCAATACTACGCGCAATGGATTTATCATAGCGAATGGGGCGAGCATTTTGATACTTGCGCTAGTTTTTGCTTTCATAATCCCTATGGTCTTAAAGTTGTTCGGGGCCCTCGAAATTACGTTTGTAAACAGCCTTAACATGCCGTTCCACTCTGGAACAGTCGCGGCTTCACTCATCTTAATTGCTGCAACTACCTTCGGAATCGTTTGGACTAAAAAGACCAATAAGCCGCTGGTACAACAAGCTGTGATTGCAGTTATGTTGATTGTTATGGGGTATTCGACGTTCATCATTTTGGCCGTGCGCTCTAATGCAAATACACCCATCGACGAAAACAATCCTGAAGATGCAATGTCCTTATTGGCTTATTACAATCGTGAGCAATACGGAGATTGGCCTATTCTTTATGGCAAGTCGTTCAACGCACCGTACGATAGAAACAAACCGTTTGGCGACGGCAACCCAGTATACCAGCGTGGATTTGCTGTGTTGAAAGGCAAAAAACAAGTCGCTGCGTTTAAAATGGAGAGTGAGGCACTTGCTTATGTTGAAGAAAAAGGCGGTGATCTTAAAGTCGACGGCAAGTACTTATTGACGGACGACAAGAAGGCCACTGTACCAAACTACGACCCTAAATACCAAGGGTTCTTCCCAAGGATTTGGAACGATGATCCCCAATACAAGCAGAATTACATCAACATCATGAACATCAAAGATCCCGATGCGCCAATCACTTTTGCGCAACACGTTGGGTTCTTTTTTGAATACCAGATTGGTAAGATGTGGTGGCGTTATTTCATGTGGAATTATTCGGGTCGTCAAAACGATGAACAGCACCGCTACGAATTGACCAAAGGGAATTGGATCACTGGTATACCTTTCCTAGACAGCATTCGCCTTGGAGACCAAGGGAACCTGCCAGAGCATTGGAAAAACAACCCGTCCCGCAACACCTACTTTATGTTGCCGTTCCTCCTAGGAATCTTTGGGCTCTACTACCAATACAAGAAGAACAATAAGGATGCATGGGCCGTGACGCTCTTTTTCCTGCTTACGGGAATCGCTATTGTCGTGTATACCAACCACAAGCCGTTTGAGCCTCGCGAACGCGATTATGCTTTTGTCGGATCTTTCTACGCCTATGCCATTTGGATTGGATTAGGGGCGCTTCGGGAATCGCTATTGTCGTGTATACCAACCACAAGCCGTTTGAGCCTCGCGAACGCGATTATGCTTTTGTCGGATCTTTCTACGCCTATGCCATTTGGATTGGATTAGGGGCGCTTGGTTTGTGGGATACTGTACGCACGAAATTGAGCCCTATGGTAGCCTCTTACCTTGTGGTTGGTGTTGCCTTAGTTGCCGTGCCACTCCGGATGGCTGCTGAAAACTGGGACGATCACGACCGCAGCAACCGCTACACAGCTAGAGATATCGCAAAAGCCTACCTAGATAGCTGTGATCCAAATGCCATTCTCTTTACTAATGGCGATAATGATACGTTCCCGCTTTGGTATGTACAGGAAGTTGAAGGATACAGAACGGACGTGCGCATTGTTAACCTCAGCCTTTTAAATACGGATTGGTACATCGACCAGCAACGCAGAAAAGCATATGATGGCGAAGCCGTTCCCTTTAGCTTTAAGTGGCACGAATATGTGCAAGGAACACGCGACGTATTGTACTACCGCGACCTGGGTGTAAAAGGACGTTGGGATGTGAAGGATTTTATCCAATTCAGCAAGCGCGACGATTCTCAAGTGAAATTCAAAACCGGAGGCGGCAAGGAATTGCCTTTATTCCCGCAAAAGAACTTCCGCATCAATATTGATAAAGAAGCGGTCTATGCTAACGGTGTTGTTGATGTTGCAGACAGCGCATCTGTTTTAGATTACATTGATTGGGACTGGAAAGCAAACGTGATGACTAAGCGTGATTTGATGGTCGTAGACCTCATCGCAAACAACAATTGGGAGCGCCCTATCTACTTCTCGATCACCGTGGGCAATAGCCCTAAAGCCTACTTCTGGTTAAACGACTACTTCCGTCTCGAAGGGATGGCGTACCGTTTTGTGCCGGTAAAATACGAGAGCGGTACAGGAATTGACTACGGAAAGGTCGATACAGAAATCATGTACGAAAATCTAATGTCGAAATTCAGCTACGGAAACATGGAGCTTCCAGAAGTGTACTTGGATGAAACCAACCGTCGTTTGAGTTATAACCTACGTACTATTTTCGGTCGTCTTGCCAACGAATTTATCGTCGAAGGGGACAATGAAAAAGCGGTTGAGGTTCTTGATTTTGCAATGGAGAAAATGCCTGCTGAAAAGTTCGGGTACAACTACTTTGTGTTCGGTATCATAGATTCCTACTACAAGGCGGGCGCCACCGACAAGGCCCGTGAGCTTACCAATGCCTTTGCGGATCATTTGGATGCAGAATTGGACTACTTCAGTGCCTTCGATAGAGAAGACCGCAAACGTGCGGCGAACGAATGGCGAACGAACCTGCAGTTCTATCAAATGCTTCTACAAAACGTTCAAGTGCACGATCAAGACAGTGTACAAGAGTTCTACCAACGCTTCCAACTTGCGGCACAGCCGTTTGGTAACGGCCGCGGATAATTCTGTTACCATTAAACTTGCAGCGCCCTTCGCCTTCCCGGTGAGGGGCGTTTTTGCTTAACCAAAGTCCAATTGCATGCGCTTGATGCGCTCCACTAAACTTTCGTTTCCCATCGTTTCTCGAAGACGGTCCACTAAAATCGGGAAGCTTAATGGAGATGGATGATTCAGGTGCTGCAAGACCGTTTCCTGTTCCGCGATTCTATCTAAAGCAGACCGCATCGTTTCTCGAAGACGGTCCACTAAAATCGGGAAGCTTAATGGAGATGGATGATTCAGGTGCTGCAAGACCGTTTCCTGTTCCGCGATTCTATCTAAAGCAGACCGCATACGCGCCTCCTCTAACTGAAACTCATGTACCTCTTCGTACGCTTGGCGCAATAATAGATTGTCCGGCTCGTAATCTCTGAACACTTCGTACATCAACTTCGTTGAGCTAATCAATTGCTTGGTGGTCATGTTTTTGCCTGGATAGCCGGTAAAAATAAGTCCCGATATCTGAGCAATATCACGGAACCTTCTTTGCATCATCTCACTTTCGTTAAGACTGCTCACAAGGTCCTCTCTTAGCGCTGCTGAGGTAAAAATATCGCTGTCTAAAGCATCTTGTATGGGTATGGGTTGATCGGATAAAAGCTCAAAGCCGTAATCATTCATCGCGAGGGAAAAGGTCTGTGGTCCAAAGAGGCCTAAACGGTAGGCTAATAAAGAAGCCATTCCCTCGTGCACAAGACGTCCCTCAAAGGGATAAACAAACAAATGGTACCCTTCCTTGTCTTCGAGGTATTCCATGAGAAATTGCGCTTTACTAGGCACAATGCTCCGCTCTTTTTGCAAACGAATAATGGGCTGAATCATGGCCAATTCAGGGTCCTCAAACGTCTGTCCGGTCGCAGCCTCTTCGAGCTTATCGCGTAAAAAATACCCAAGCTCAGCACTGAGCGGCATGCGGCCCCCCATGTAGCTCGGCACAGCGCCGGTGGTTGCTTTGGAGAGGCGAACAGTGGCTTCGACGCCACGGAATCGGACCAACTCCAAACAACGTCCTGCAAACCAAAAACTATCTCCTGGCATCAATTTCGAGATGAAATACTCCTCCACATGGCCCAAGAAACTTCCTTTCTGGAGCTTCACCTTGACCATCATTGAGCTGACTATTGTCCCAATATTGAACTTGTGCCGCATCGCTACCTTTCGAGAAACAACCTTGTACCTGCCCTCTTCCACCACCACTTTATGGTAGTCGTCGTAGGCTGCTAAACTCTGCCCGCCGCGAACAATGAAATCCAAACACCAGCGCCATTCTTCATCAGAAACACTGAAATAGCTCGTCGTCTTGCGCACTTCTGAGAGCAATTCTTCCGATGAAAACCCGTCGCTCACCGCTAAGGTCACCATGTACTGAATAAGCACGTCTAAACTCCTCAAGTATGGAATACGGTCCTCGTTTGTATTATGGTCAATCGCCTTGCGCAATGCAGCGCATTCCAACAGCTCTAAACTATGTGTAGGGACAAAATGAATGGTGCTCGTTGCGCCCGGTCGGTGTCCGGAACGGCCCGCACGTTGTACAAACCGACTCACGCCTTTAGGAGATCCTATCTGTACAACACAGTCTACAGGGCGAAAGTCGACGCCCAAATCCAAAGAAGATGTACAAACCACTGCCTTGAGATTGCCGTCGTACAACGCCTCCTCAACCCAGTTTCGCACCTGCTTAGAAATGGCACTATGGTGCATCGCAATAACTCCTGCTAAAGAGGGGTCAACCTCTAATATTTTCTGGTACCAAATCTCCGCTTGAGCACGAGTATTGGTAAAGATGAGCGTGCTCTGGTTTTCGTGAATGAGCGGAATAACTTTTTCGAGCAGCCGTATGCCCAAATGACCGGCCCATGGTAAGGTTTCTACCTCATCTGGCAATACCGGTTCTACCACTAGTGATTTACTGAGGTTTGCTTTTATTAATTGGGCCGATTCTGCCCCGTCCACGCCCATCAACACCTCCAAGCTTTCGTCCATATTGCCTATGGTCGCGCTAATACCCCAAGTCTTCAATGCTGGTCGCAACTTTCGAAACTTGGAGAGGAACAGTTCGCATTGGACGGCACGTTTAGTTCCCATCAGCTCATGCCATTCATCAATAACAACCGTCTCTAAGTTGCGAAATAACTTTGCATAGCCCTTGTTAGAAAGCATTACATGAATGCTCTCAGGAGTCGTGATTAAAATCTGCGGGAGTTTGGTTTTCTGGGCCTGTTTAACTTTCTGCGAAGTATCTCCTGTGCGCGTGCCCACCTCCCAGTGTGAATCCATGCCTTCAATAGCTCTGCGGGCGCTCTGTTCTATCTCTCTGGCTAAGGCACGAATAGGGGTAATCCAAATAAGCTGAACCCCCTCTGCCTCACGCCCACTCCGGCCCATTCCTGCGGCAATAGCAGGAAGCAAAAGTGAATACGTTTTCCCGCTTCCGGTAGGTGCGTTTACCATACCCGAATCGCCTTTTAAGGCAGCTGACCACGCTTGTATTTGAAAAGAAAAGGGCTTCCAGCCTTGGTCTTCAAACCAATTCCGGCAAAGGTTGAGGGCCGCAGCTTGGCCCAACATTTACTTCGCTATTTTTTGAGTGAGCCAAAGAAAATCGTCAAGAAACGCCGGGTAATTGAGGTTAAAATGCTCCTCTACTGGCACGCCGTGTTCGTTGAACAGGACACCGGCCTTGCTCACTAAAAGTTTTGTGGGGCTTAAAATCCCCTCCATATAATGTGCCCAATCGCGAAAATCATACAACGCATTTACTCCACCAAAAGCTCCCCCGCTGACCGTAGCGATCGCCATAGGCTTCTTCTTGTATTCCCCTCGGAAATAATCTAGTGTGTTTTTAAACGCGCCAGGAACGCGACCGTTGTATTCTGGAACGACAAACAAAAGTCCATCAGCATCGACTAAGCCCGATTGAAACAACGCCAAATCCTCTTTAGACGCCTCGCCCATTCCCCAGTTAGGGAAATTGAAACTCCGGATGTCTAAAAATCGCACCGCGGAAACCGCATCTTTTTGAGCCAATTGTTCTTCGAAAAAACGGGCCACTTTAGCCGTATTTGCTTGATCGCGGGGGCTGCCTTGGATAATTGTAATGCGCATGATGTCGTATTAGGTTGCCGGGTTAACACCCCCCCTGCTGTCTTTGTTTAGACCTTCTTCCCGAACTTAGATACGCGGAAATAGTCACTATTCGCATCGGGTGCGTTTTTCAGTGCGTCTTCTTTAGAAATCATATTTGCTACTTCGTCCTGGCGCATGACGTTAACGCTCTTACTCATCTGCGTTAAAGGCTCTACACCCTCAAGGTCTAATTTTTCCACCTGGGCAACAAAATCCAAAATCTTCGACATATCACCCTGCATGGCGTCAATCTCTGCTTCAGATAGTTCCAAGCGGCTCAAATGCGCTAAATGTTTGATTTGCTCCTTACTGATTTCCATAGCTATTAATTCTCTACCAAAGGTAAAACAACTTCACCGGTATGGCCCCAATTTTTGAGGTCCATGGCTAAAATTCTATAGGAACGGTCCATTAATTCTTGCACGGGGTTTGACGCCTTGGGATCGGCCCAAAACTCGCCCAACACCTTCGTGTCTACAGGCCCGACGCTTGAAGGCTCTCCCCAATCACCCAACCTATACTTACTTTGGTAAATGCTCACTAAAACTACCGGTATACTGTTTTCAACCGCAAGCTTAAACGCCCCGGCTTTAAATCCACGCATCAAATACTTCTGCGGAGGAATGCCCCCTTCAGGAAAAATACAAACGCTATATCCCTCTTTAATTTTTTGATCGGCATCTATCATGGCTTGTTTTCTGCCGCTAAAAGAAGAGCGATCAACCGCTATACTCGTTTGCTTGAAGAAATAGCCGAACAACGGCAGCTTTAACAGTTCCGCTTTCCCCATAAAAACAACGGGCGTTGGAGAGGCTAAAAATGTGAGCGGTATATCTAAATCTGATCCGTGATTTGGGCTTAAAACAACCGGTCCATCGTGCTTAAGTTGGTACTTTCCCGGGCGGGGCCAAACGCCCATGCCTATTAAATACATCCAAGACCACAACTTTGCAACTTTAAAAAAATGACTGTAGTTGCCCCCCGGCCGTGCCGTCCACAATAAAGCAGGAAGCAGTAGGACTATGGTCACAAAAGCGACCAAATAATACCAAGCATGATGTAGGTAACTAAATACTTTCACGGCGCTAAAATAGCGTATATGTATATGGAGTGTTTATCCCCTCTTTATTCTTAACAACCCTAAACCCTTTTTAGGCGTAAGGAGACCGTCTAGAAACCCAGTTTCGCGCGCACCCGACTCAATGTCGCCTGGGCAATAGGACGGGCTTTGTCTGCGCCTACTTTCAACGCCTTGCTCACTTCCTCCGGATGGGCCATGTAGTAGTCGAAACGCTCGCGTGCCTCCGCAAATTCTTCCAAGATGAGATCCAGAAGGGCGGTTTTCGCATGACCGTATCCAAAGTTTCCTCCGCGATAATTGGCCGCTAATTCTTCTACTTGCGCTGGTGTCCCCAACAGCTTGTAAAGGGCAAATACATTACAGGTTTCTGGGTCCTTCGGATCCTCCAATGGGGTGGAATCTGTCTGTATGCCCATGATCTGTTTCTTCAACTGCTTCTTAGGTAAAAACACATCAATAACGTTGCCGTAGCTTTTGCTCATCTTACGTCCGTCTGTGCCTGGAATGGTCATGACAGACGCCGCAATGCTGGCCTCCGGGGCCACAAATGTGTCGCCGTAGCGGTGGTTAAAGCTGCTCGCTAAATCGCGTGTGATCTCAAGGTGTTGCTTTTGGTCCTTTCCAACAGGTACCAATTCCGCATCGTACAATAAAATGTCCGACGCCATTAAAACTGGATAGTCAAACAACCCGGCGTTTACATCGCTAAGATTGTCGCTTTTGTCTTTAAAGCTGTGTGCGTTGGCAAGCATTGGATACGGCGTAAAGCAGTTTAAATACCACGTTAATTCCGTACACTCCGGCAAATCACTCTGTGCGTAGAACACTACTTTCTCCGGATCTAACCCACAGGCCAACCACGCCGCAGCCGTCGCTATAAGATTGTCCTTACGCTGCGCCGCATCCTTTACAGTTGTAAGACTGTGTAGGTCTGCTATGAATAAAAACGCCTCATTTTTGGAGTCTTTACTCATCTCTATCGCCGGACGAATGGCACCTAGAATATTGCCTAAATGCTGGCGCCCTGAACTCTGAATACCGGTGAGTACTCTTGCCATTTGTTTCTTATTTAATCAACGTCAATTCTAAATCGATGTCCGCCCAATAACTGCTATCCGCCGGAACTTGCATGAACGACGTTTGCCAAATTTGCTGCGTGGGCAATCCGCTGATCATCTTAAAAGCATAGCTCACGCTATCGTTATCTAAAACTAACGTGCTGTCGTTGTTTACCAAATACCACGTTCCGCCGCTGATCAAGCTAACCGGAACCTGAATCGTGTTCAGGTTGGCCACAAAATCTATGTGTAAGTTGCCCGTATCCGGCATTTCATAGATGTTGATTTTACCATACAACTGAGTGCCAATACCGCTAAACTGCATCAAGGCTGATGGATTAATTGGGTTCGGCATTTCACCGCTATAAGCAACTTGATTGACCGTCCACTCCCCAATAACATCTTCGCGTATAAACGTTTCGGTAGCTACTGGATCTTTGGTACACGAAACGACCAATAGCGTTCCAACAGTAATTAAAGTAAATAGGGGTTTTTTCATGTTGTATAGTTTGAAATACTAAAGATTACAGGGATTTCCGCTTCCATTTCTACGACACGGAGTAGCGTTGATGCTACCGTTTCTGGAAGGACTAAATTTCCCGATTCAAATTCTTCGACAAAATGAACAACGTCGGGGAAATCTTCCGTTGACGTTGCTCTAATTTCAGCCTGCATAGGCGTATTTACTTTCCCTGGCATAAAGGCATGAATGCGATTGCCTGGGTGCTCTTTTGCCAATACCTCTGCGTACATGTGAACAGCTGCCTTTGACGCGCAATAAGCACTCCACCCTTCGATGGCATATGCCGCTGCACCGGAGCCTGTGAAATAGATTTGTTTCTCCCCAGTAACCTCCGATAGGAATTTAGCGCTGAGCAGCATGGCGCTACTTGTGTTGAGTGTAATACAATGATCGATCTCTTCCCAACTGGCTTTATATGATGGCTTCACCGGGCCCAAAGTGCCCGCGTTGTTTACCAAAACCGTTAGATCGAAGGACTGGTCAGAAACCAATGAAAGCCCTTTTAAGGAGGCCCTATCACTTAGGTCACACCTTGTAAAAGCACCGCGAGAATGTTCGGTAAGTAACGTCGGGGCGTTTCTTCCTATACCTTCAACGTGCCATCCCAAGCGCAAGGCTTCAGCCGCAACAGCTAAGCCTATTCCAGAGCTTACCCCGGTAATGATCATGCGCTTTCGAGCAGGCATCAAGCGTTAATTTCGATGAATCTATTAATGTCTTTCGTCTTTCCAAAGACCAAAATAATGTCTCCGTTGTTTACCACACTGTCCGGTCCCGGGACGCCATTAATATGGTGTCCGTCGCCTTCTTTGCGGAGCACTGTTACGAGATTGATATTGTACTTCTTGCGCAGCCCAATATCTTCAAGGGTTCTGCCTATGATTTTAGCAGGCGCTTCTACTTCAATAATCTCGTAGTCGTCCGGCAATTGCACACACATAAGAACCCCTGGGTTGGTCAATTGCTCTACGACATTGTTGGCAACCTCTTGCTCTGGGCTTAAAATATGTTGAAGTCCCATTTTCTCCAGAATCTTACGTTGCACAGGGCCTTGAGCACGGGCGATGATTTTTTTTACGCCCATTTCTTGCAACTGAAAAACACATAAAAGCATCTCTTGGAAGCTCGAGCCAATGCTGACTACCACTGCGTCCATGTCTTGGATGTTCTGTGCTTCAAGAGCTTGTTTGTTCGTTGCGTCAAGCGCTACGGCAAAGGGAACGTCCTGCGCTATTCGCTGCACTTTCTCTTCACTTTCGTCGATGGCCATTACATCGGCACCGCGCGCGCCCAGTTTACGTGCAATCGCAGTTCCAAAAACACCAAGACCTATAACGGCAAACTTGCTATTCATACGCTATTATTTTGAGAGTGCCTGCTCTAAATCGGCAAGCAAATCTTTTTTGTTTTCAATTCCGACAGATAGGCGAATTAAATTATCTGTAACGCCCACTTTTTCGCGCTCTTCTTTCGGTATGGAAGCGTGTGTCATGGAAGCAGGATGACCTGCTAGAGACTCTACGCACAGATAGGCGAATCAGGTTATCTGTAACGCCCACTTTTTCGCGCTCTTCTTTCGGTATGGAAGCGTGTGTCATGGAAGCAGGATGACCTGCTAGAGACTCTACGCCGCCTAAGCTTTCTGCTAATGTGAAAACGCGAAGCGCGCTAACCACCTCAGCCGTTTTCTCAAAACCGGCGCCCTTGACGGTGAAACTTACCATTCCTCCAAACTTCTTCATCTGGCGCTTGGCTACTTCGTGTCCATTGTGGCCCTTTAATCCGGGCCAATACACTTCACCTACCGCAGGGTGCTCCTGCAGGTATTGCGCAACTGCCTCACCGTTTTCACAGTGTCGATCCATGCGAACGTGTAGCGTTTTTATTCCGCGTAGGGCAAGGAAGCTGTCCATTGGTCCTAAAACCGCCCCAGAGGCGTTTTGAATAAAATACATCTTTTCTGCAATTTCCTCGTTTTTCGTTGCAAGCAAGCCTAGAACCACATCGCTGTGTCCGCCCAGGTATTTCGTGCCGCTGTGCATCACCACATCCGCTCCTAAATCCAAGGGACGTTGTAAATATGGCGTTGCAAACGTGTTGTCAACGACTAAAATCAAGTCATTTGCTTTGGCCACTTTCGAGGCTGCTT